>Ga0164315_10004658_pt1 | contig 10640 bp, 9 predicted proteins | sample GuaBasSedimGuay6_FD_113737 | JGI IMG/M metagenome (GOLD analysis project Ga0164315, IMG submission 113737) | Subseafloor sediment microbial communities from Guaymas Basin, Gulf of California, Mexico - Guay6, Core 4569-2, 0-3 cm | ecosystem: Environmental > Aquatic > Marine > Hydrothermal vents >...
ATCGGCCTCATCGAGGACAACGGCCTGTAACTTGTCGAGTTTCAGGCTGCGCCGGCGCAGGTGATCGAGTAAGCGCCCCGGGGTACCCACCACCACATCGGCGCCACGCTGCAGCGCTTTGAGCTGGCCACGAATGTCCTGGCCGCCGTAAATGGGGGTGACATGAAAATTTTTAATGTGGCGAGCGTAGGTTTGAAAAGCTTCCGCCACCTGAATGGCCAGTTCACGGGTCGGCGCTAACACGAGTACCTGTGGGGTTTTTTTGCCGAGCGCAATGTTACTGAGCAGGGGCAGGGCAAACGCGCCGGTTTTGCCGGTGCCTGTTTGCGCAACGCCTAACAGGTTTTTGCCTGCAAGCAAGTGCGGTATGGCCTCGGCCTGGATGGGTGAGGGTTGCTCGTAGCCAAGGTCATTGATGGCTTTTAACACTGGAGCGGATAAGCCCAGTGATGCGAAATCGGTTGTTTCCATGGTAAGGGTGCCCGACGATAACGAATGCTAAGGATCAGAACCTTAAGATGGGCTCTGGACTGAATTCCGGGTTTTTGCTGGCGTAAATACTGGATCGAATTGCAGCGTAAACCGAGGGTGAATTCAGTGGTGCTGGGGTCGATCTGGAACCGATTTCAGGTCTATCTAAATAATCGGCTGGGGGCTTTACAGGGCACTTTCCGGGCGCGAAGTATACTCAACTCGTTGATTTCATGATAGTCATCAGCGAGGCTACTTGACCCTCATTAACGGTTTTTAAAATGGCGCCGATGGCGCAGCGCCTTCTTGATTTGTCGTCCGGTGGGTTTGTTCTTGCGCCCGGCGTAGGGATTATCGCTTTGCCGGTAGTGAACCCGCAATGGGCTGCCTTCAAGCTCAAGCTGTTTGCGAAAGCCATTTTCAAGATAGCGAGTGTAGCTGTCCGGCAGCCGGTCACACTGGTTGCCGTGAATAATGATGCTCGGCGGATTGGTGCCGCCCTGGTGGGCATAGCGCGGTTTGGGGCGGCGACCGTGGCTCAGTGGCGGTGGGTTACGCCGCACCAGGTTTGCAAGGATGTCGTTGAGAACCGGCGTAGACATATCCCGGAATGCGCTTTCATAGGCTTCTTTGACAGACTCCATGAGCCCGGCCAGCCCTTTGCCGCGCAGAGCGGATATGTAATGAATACGTGCGTAACCCAGAAACGGTAACTTTCGTTCTACCTCCTTTTTGACCGCCTCCCGCTGAGTATCGTCAATGCTGTCCCACTTGTTTATTGCCAGCACCAGGGCACGGCCCTGATTGACGGCGAGAGAGACGATGCGCACGTCCTGGTCAGTGAGGCCCTCACCGGCGTCAGCAAGCACGACCACAGAGTTGGCGGCTTCAATCGCGCGCAAGGTTTTAATGATGCTAAATTTTTCAATGGTGTCGTTGACGCGAGCGCGACGACGGACACCTGCGGTGTCGATCAGGGTCCACGGCTCTCCCTTATAAGTCAACGGGATGGCGATGCTGTCGCGGGTGGTGCCAGGCTGGTCAAAAGCAATCACCCGCACTTCGCCCAGGAGCTGGTTGGTCAGGGTCGATTTGCCGACATTGGGTCGGCCAATCAGGGCCACGCGTGGGTGCTGCGGATTATTTAATGACAGCTCATCGAGGTTGTCGGCTTGTTCAACCGACTCGTACCCATCTTCATCCTCGTCCGGGAATTCCGCGAGCACAGCGGCTATACATTTATCGACACCGTCACCGCGAATACTGGAGACGGCAAAAGCGTGTTTGAATCCAAGTAAATGAAAGGGCGCGAGTGCCTGATCGCTCAGCACGCCTTCGGTTTTGTTAACTAGCAGAGTCAGGGAGACGCCAAGTCGGCGTAACTGTGCCGCGATCTCCTCGTCACGGGGATCAAGCCCGCGCCGACCATCGACCAGAAATAGCACGGCGTCTGCCTGACGTGCAGCGAGCATGCTCTGTTCGCCCATCAGGCTATCGATGCCATCGATCTCGCCGCTGAGGCCGCCGGTGTCGACAACGGTATAGGGGCGGCCATCATGGTCACACTGACCAACAATCCGGTCGCGGGTTAAACCTGGTTGGTCAGCCACGAGAGCATCTCGGGTTTGGGTGAGCCGATTAAACAGGGTTGACTTACCTACATTGGGCTGCCCAATCAGAGCAAAAACTGGGATCATCGGCATACTGGCTTCACTGACTGAATCCGTCCCAGAAAGGGGCAGGAACGCTCGGCTGATCATCTGATATTTCACTGGACTCCTCAGCGGAGGCACGGAGTATGACCAGCTTGCCATCATGATCGAACAGGAAAAGCTCATTACCTATAACAGTTAACGGCGCCGAAGTGGCTTCCCGAGTGGGTCGTGAACGAGCAACAAAGGTGCCGTCATCACGATTCATCCAATGCAGGTAGCCGTCAAAATCGGCAACCACCACGTATCCATCCACTACCACTGGCCCACCGATGCGCCGCGCGGTTAGCGCCTCCTGTTTCCAGGTCGTTGCGCCGGTTTTACGATCGAGCGCCCAAATCGTGTCTTCTTCGTCTGTCAGGTAGACGTTAAACAGGTCAAGTGTCAGGCCTGAATAGCTGGAAACACTGCGTGACCATAGAACTTCACCGGAATATTGCCCGATGGCAACCACTCGGCCCTGATAAGCTGAGCCAAAAATCACCCCACTTTCTGCCACGGGCGTACTATCGGCATCGACCATACGCTCAAGTTCACTGCGACCGCGTGACAATCCTATTGACGTCTCCCAGGTTTCGAACCCGTTGTTGACGTCAACTGCCGTCATTCGGCCATCCGCAAAGCCCTTAACCACCATGTCATCAATGATCAGTGGTGCACTGCCACCGCGTAACGATAGTGTCGGCACTTCGTGTTCGATCATCCATTTCTGCTGGCCGTCGTTGGCGTTCAAACCGAGTAGTTTGCCGTCGGAGGTCGCCACCACAACTACCGATGAATTTGATACCGGCGGCACGAGTACTTCACTGGGCATCTGTTGTTGCCAAAGTAGCTCACCGGTCTCTCGACTGAAAGCCATTAGATCGGCATTCCGGGTGGCAACAAAAACGTGCCATTCGTCCATGCCTACGCCACCAAGAATTTTATCTTCTAACTCAGTCTTCCAGAGCTTTTTGTGAGTTTTATAATCCCACGACACCAGGCCACGACGACGGTTTGTAACCACCGTGACCTGGTCGTCGTAATAAGCTGGAACCGGTCGTGGGAAGGCTCGTCCGCCGCCGTCGCTGAGTGATTTGCTCCATATTTTCTCAGGCTTGAACAGTGGCTCAAACTCAACCAGTTCAGCGGGATCCTTAGCCTTACCAGTGCCCGAAAGTTGTTCTGAAATCCAGCCGCTAGTATCGTTGGCCCGTTCGGTCATATCTCGAGAAAAGTTACCGCAACCGGTTAAAAACAACCCGCAGGCTGCAGTGAGTAAGAATCTGTACATCAGTAGCTTCCGAGGCCATCCAGTTTTAATTGGATAATCGCCTGGTGTTGCGGGGTGGCGGGGTCGACCAGTGTCAATGCGCCTTGATAGGCGTTACGGGCGGCATCAAGATCGCCCTTGGCGACCGCTATATCGCCTTTTAGCTCTTCTTTGCTGGCGCTATAACTATTGGTTTCGATAGCCTCGACGACTTTCAGGGCTTCGTCATGTTTTTCCTGGGCAAGCAATACGCGAGTTAAACGCAGCTGGGCCTGCGCCTGAAAAGCAGGTTGATCGGTGTTGTCGATCACCCACTGTAGTCTCTCTGCAGCTTCGTCCAGGTTCTCGGCGGCGACCAGCTGCTTTGCATCGGCCAGGCTGGCGAGGCTGGCATAAGGAGTATTGGCATATTCGTCAACCAGGGAAACGGCAGCAGCTGTGCTGGCTTCGTCCCCAGCAGGATTGGCATACTGCTCTTGGTAGTACATCGACGCGGTTTGCAGGGTTTCATTGCGGGAGTTGAGATAATAATTGCCACCAATCACTAATGAAATGCCTACCAATCCGCTGATGATCACGGTCTGGCCGTTCGTGGCCCACCAGCTTTTCAGGGCATCGAGCTGTTCTTCATCGTTTGCGTAGTCAGTCATTGTTTTGGTCATCCGGCCCGTTTTGGGCAGTTGAAACGGCGTGGGAAAAGGGTCGTAAAAACTCAATAAGCTGGTCTTGAGCGATCTGCTGTTGGGGTTTGCTGTTACGCAAAAATTTTACACTGATCGTCTGATTATCGACTTCATCTCCGCCAATGATAAGGGCGATGTCAACGCCGGCTTTATCGGCGCGGTTCAGTTTTTTTCCGGGGTTTCCGCTTTGGTGGTCTATCTCTACCCGCATGTTGTGCAATTGGGCGCGACAGGCCTGGGCGAGTGCGAGTGCCGGCAGAAGAGCGCTATCATCAAGATAAATAAATTGAACATGGGTCAGGGGTTCAGGTGCCCGTTGCTGTTTTAGTAGTTCAACCAGGCGCTCTTCACCCATTGCGAAACCGACCGCAGGGGTAGCGCGACCGCCAAGTTGCTCAACCAGCCCATCGTAGCGCCCGCCAGCGCAGACAGTGCCCTGAGCACCGAGCTGGTCGGTGACCCATTCAAAGACAGTACGGTTGTAGTAATCGAGCCCGCGGACCAGGCGGTCATTTACCTTATAGGACATGCCCTGTGCATCAAGCATTATTTGCAGGGCCTGGAAATGGTTGGATGATTCCGCATCGACTGAATCAAGCAGGCTCGGAGCATTAGCCAGTAATGCCTGGGTATCGCTATTTTTGCTGTCGAGAATTCGCAGAGGATTGGTTAGCAGGCGACGTTGACTGTCGTCGTCAAGCTGGTCGCGGTAATCCTGCAAATACTCCACCAGGGCCGAACGATAAGCAACGCGGCTATCGCTATCGCCCAGCGTATTGACCTGCAGCTCAACGGCGGTTATGCCAAGCTCGTCCCAAAGTTGGCCAGTGAGCATAATTAATTCGGCATCAATAGCCGGACCGGGCAGACCAAAACACTCGGCCCCTATCTGATGAAACTGACGATAACGACCTTTCTGTGGCCTTTCGTGACGGAACATCGGTCCGGAATACCAGAGCTTGCTAATTTTGTTGTGCAGCAGTCCACGTTCGATACCCGCGCGCACCACGCTGGCGGTGCCCTCTGGGCGCAGAGTCAGGCTGTCGCCGTTTCGATCGTCGAAGGTATACATCTCCTTTTCGACGATGTCGGTGGAGACTCCGATGCTTCGTGCAAAAAGTTCGGTTTTTTCCAGCAGCGGCAAGCGTATTTCGCCAAAGCCATAACGGCTAAATAGTTGTTGCGCCGTCTTCTCAAGCAGCTGCCAATAGCAAATATCCTGCGGGAGAATATCGTTCATTCCGCGAATGGCTTGTAATTTATTGCTCATTAGAGGGTAGGGGCGTCTGTTTGGGAAATGTAAATGGGTGCTTCGCTGCAACGAGATCGAAGTTATTAGTCGGGGGTGTCGGCCCCGTTAACAGCAGAACTGTCGAGTGTGAACTGAGAGAGACGGCCGCGGATTGGGTGCTCGTAAAGTTCACCATTGTAAAAAACAGATACTTCCGGTGCGTTACCAAGGAAAACTTTTATTGGTAGTTGAGCGGAAAGAGTTATCTCACTACCAGCGGGCTGCAGGTTATACAGTAACTTGCTGCCATCACTGGCGCGGATATCTGCCCAACTGGATCCGTTAAATTTCAAAACTATTTCACCGGTAACCGGCTCATTAGCCGCTGCACTCGCAGAGTCTACGCTGTTGCTGTCTGTTCCAGCTTGAGCTGACAATGGTGTACTGATTGTCGTCCTGCCAGCAGGGCTACGAGTCTGGAGGATTTCAGTTCGAACTGTCGTGGATGTCTGTGTCGACAGCGGGTCGTTTTCGGGGATTGGTGCCAGCGTACCGCTCTGGGCGCTAGAAACATCAGTCCTGTCTTCTCCGGAGGTGGGCAGTACTGGATCCGTCAGTGAGTGATCGAGCTGATCGAGATAGATGTTGTAGGCAGCGAACACGACGGCTGCCAGGATAAGCATTACCAGGCCAGCCTTTATTTTTTTACCCGGCCCATCGCTGGCAGTGCTTAATTTTATTGGCTTAAAATTTGACCGAGAGTGTTGGGGCTCTGGAAATGTTTCGGCCAGGCGCTCTTTTATTATGCTGGGATCGATCGATACGTAACGGGCATAACCAATAAGGGAACCGCGCACATAGGTACGTCCAGGGAAAAGGTCGTAATTGTCCTGTTCGAGAGCTTCAATTTTTTGTGTCGTCAAATTTAAGGAATCTGCGATTTCCTGCACCGAGATTTTGCGTTCCTCGCGGGCGGCAAGGAGCAATTTCCCAAGGCTGTTTAAGGGGGTGGGTTCGCTCTCTGTTGACAATAATTCTGATTGGGTCATTGGGTGTAAAGCATCTGTGCCTGGTCCGAGTCGGGGAACAGGTTTTTCAATGACATGGTATAGCTTGCCTCCATGTCCTGGTCGTTAAGCTTACGGGCGATCTGAACTCCCAGCCAAAGGCTTTCGGCCTCAGGGGTCACGCTTTCATGGTAGCGCTTTAGATAGTCTGCAGCCTGCAGATTGCCACCCCGTTGATAAGAGAGGTCGGCAAGGTAGTATAGCGTCTGTGGCAGGTCAGGCCGTAACTGACGGGTCGTGCGCAGGTAGATGTCAGCCTGTTTTAACTCACCTGCTTTGAGCGCACAGATGCCGCCATTGTAATAGGCTCGCCAGGGGGTTTTATACAGTGGGTTCGCTAAAGCGCATTGGAAACGTTTATCGGCCGCCAGGTACTCGCCTTGCTGACATAAAAAATGGCCATAGTTGTTATTGAGTTCTGGGTCGCCTGGCTCCAGTCGTAGTGCGCGTTTGTAGCTCTTGCGAGCATCATCAATACGATTCATCCGGATTTCGAGCAGGGCTAATGCTGAATATGCGGTAGCCGATGAGGGCATCAGTTCAATTGCCTCATTTATTTCGGCCAGGGCGGTATCCAGTTTGTCCTGCATCATATAGCCCACACCTAGCTGCAAGTGAATATCCCCTAGTTCCTGTTTTTCAGCCAGGTCAGTGTTTACATCAGAGACGGGCTTACTACAGACTTTCGGAACGTTTTTGTTACCAAAAGCAGAGGTGCTGCTATTACCACCGCCCGTGTTTGTTGACTGCGTTGATCCAGAGCTAGCACAGCCGCCAATGAAGGCGCCAATCAGCAAGCTCAACACTAATAATTCCAAATACCCGGTGGCAGATTTCACGCGTGCACTCCCTGGCGCAGTTCTAGGCTATTGTGGCGACGTTGACGGGGGACCACTTTGCCTACTAGTTGTCCGCAGGCAGCATCAATATCATCACCCCGAGTGCGGCGGATGGTGGTGATGAGTCCTGCGGTGATCAAAATCTGCTGAAAGCGCAGAATGGTTTCATCATCGGACCGCTGGTAGGGTGCGTCCGGAAAGGGGTTGAAGGGAATCAAGTTGATCTTGGCAGGCACTTTTTGTAGCAATTTTGCGAGCGTGCGGGCGTGAGAGGGCTGGTCGTTGATGCCACGGAGCATCGCGTACTCGAAAGTGACCTTCTGACGAGACTCCTCGGCGACATACGTTTTACATGCGGCAAGTAACTGGGCGATCGGATATTTTCGATTCAATGGTACTAGCTGGTTACGCAGCTCATCGGTTGGCGCGTGCAGCGATACCGCCAGGCTCACAGGAACCCGCTCACGTAAGGCGGCAAACGCCGGAATCACACCCGCCGTGCTCACCGTTACACGTCGCCGTGACAATCCATAGCCGTGGTCATCGAGCATGATATCGATAGCATCGGTGACCGCGCTGAGATTAAGCAGGGGTTCACCCATACCCATGAATACAACATTGGTGACTGCTTGCGGGCGGGTATCGGGTTGGTCCAACAAACGCCGCGCAGTCCATACCTGTCCGATAATTTCGGCCGTCGATAGATTACGATTAAACCCCTGCCGGGCGGTGGAGCAGAAAGTGCAATTAAGCTGACAACCTACCTGCGACGAAATGCAGAGCGTGCCGCGATTGCCGTCCGGGATAAAAACCGTCTCAATATCGCTACCACCGGCCATACGTAACACCCATTTGCGGGTGCCGTCGCTGGCCGTATGGTCGGAGACAACCTCAGGACCAGCAATCATCGCTTGCTCGGCAATGGTCGCGCGTAAAGATTTGCTGATATTGGTCATCGCATTCAGATCATCAACGCCAAAATGATGAAGCCATTGCAGCACCTGAGCCGCCCGAAAACGCTTTTCACCCATGTCGGCGAAAAACGTTTCGAGGCCTTTCAGATTAAGCCCTAACAGATTGATGCGGTTAATGCTCACGATGCTGATTACATTACCGGGTGCGCGGACAGATTTCGAGGTCGCTAAAAAAGAACTTGATTTCGTTAGCAGCGGTATCTGTAGCGTCGGAACCGTGACAGGCATTTTCGTCAATGCTGGTGGCAAAGTCTGCACGAATAGTCCCGGCGGCGGCTTCGGCCGGGTTGGTGGCACCCATCAGGTCGCGGTGGGCAGTGACGGCATTTTCGCCTTCGAGGGCGGTAACCATCACTGGGCCAGATGTCATGAACCCAACCAGGTCTTTATAGAAAGGGCGCTCAGCATGGACTGCATAGAACTGTCCCGCCTGCTTATCGCTAAGGTGGAGCATTTTGGTAGCAATAATTTTCAGGCCAGCTTTTTCAAAACGAGCATAGATATCACCAATGTGGTTTTTGCTTACCGCGTCGGGTTTGATGATAGAGAGGGTGCGTTCAATGGCCATCTAAATGTGTTTCCTTAAACAGTTTCAGGTTGATCCCGGAATCGAGAAGCGCGAAGTTTACTGGATTGTCAGGGGTTTCAGCCAGTAACAATTGTCTTCAGTTATAAAGATTTAGGGCACTTGCGGGACGGTGAACCCAGAAACCGGAATTGCGGTCTGATAACGTATAGCACTAGAATAGTCCTCTTTGCTCTTTGCTGCAGGCTGTTGTTAGATTCCAGTTTGTGATTCTGGTGGGTGCAGCAGAGCCTGCTGCCGCTCTCCAGCCTCTAGTTAGAAATTGATTCGTTATGCTGAAAATCAGTAAGTTGACCGATTATGGCACCCTGGTGATGGGTGGTCTTGCTGCCCACGGCGAAGAGTTTGTCAGTACCGCCGATCTGGCGGAGGCTATCGGCGTTGCCCAGCCGACGGTTGCCAAGCTGCTAAAAATGTTTACGCGGGCTGGTCTGGTGGAGTCGCTGCGGGGACAGCAGGGAGGATATCGCCTGGGGCGGGCACCGGAGAAAATATCGGTGGCCGACATTATTCAGGCTGTAGATGGTCCGCTGGGGTTAACCGAATGCAGTACCGATGAAGGGCATTGTGATCAGGAAGAGAGCTGTAACGTAAAAGTGAACTGGCAAAAAATCAGCCGTGTGGTGGCCGATGCGCTGCAGCGAGTGAGTTTGACCGAACTGTTGCAACCGGCTGAACAGCAGCTACTTTATGTGTCGAATGCTGACGTTAAATCAATATCAAAAATTTCATTAAAACAATCTTCCATCAATATTATTTAAGGTTGTTTCTGGTTTTTGAACTTCTCCTGAATTGAAAGAATCAAAAGTAGAGAGTAGTAGTTATGGCGACTGAATCAGAAGATATCGACCGGTATATTAGTCGAGAATATGAGCACGGTTTTGTCACCGATATCGAGCAGGATACCTTTCCGCCCGGACTCGATGAAAATGTCGTGCGTGCTATTTCGGCGAAGAAGAATGAACCGGAATACATGCTCGAGTGGCGTCTGCAGGCATTCAAGATCTGGCAGCAGATGGAAGTGCCGGAGTGGGCGCATGTTCACTATCCGGCAATCGATTTTAAGTTGATCAGCTATTTTTCCGCCCCGAAAGCGGATTCAGACAAACCGCAGAGCCTGGCGGATGTTGATCCTGAACTATTAGAAACTTACGAAAAACTCGGCATTCCGCTACACGAACGGGCCGCACTAGCGGGCGTGGCAGTCGATGCAGTTTTCGATAGCGTATCGGTCGCCACGACCTTTAAGGGCAAGCTCGCCGAGGAGGGAGTGATTTTCTGTCCATTTTCGGAAGCAGTGCACGAACATCCGGACCTGGTGAAGAAGTACCTCGGCAGCGTGGTGCCGGTAGCGGATAACTTTTATGCGGCGTTGAACGCTGCGGTGTTTTCTGATGGTTCGTTTGTTTATATCCCCAAAGGGGTGCGCTGCCCGATGGAGCTGTCCACCTATTTCCGCATTAATGCCCTCAACACGGGTCAGTTTGAACGGACCCTGATTATTGCCGATGAAGGCTCCCACGTTAGTTACCTGGAGGGCTGTACTGCGCCGATGCGCGACGAGAATCAGCTTCATGCTGCCGTGGTTGAGCTGGTCGCCATGGAAGACGCGCAAATTAAATATTCCACCGTACAAAATTGGTACCCCGGCGATAAAGAGGGCAAGGGCGGTATTTATAACTTCGTCACCAAGCGCGGTGACTGCCGCGGTGATCGCTCCAAAATTTCCTGGACCCAGGTCGAAACCGGCTCGGCGATTACCTGGAAGTACCCCAGTGTGATGCTCACCGGTGACAACAGTGTGGGTGAATTCTATTCGGTGGCG
>Ga0164315_10004659_pt1 | contig 10640 bp, 14 predicted proteins | sample GuaBasSedimGuay6_FD_113737 | JGI IMG/M metagenome (GOLD analysis project Ga0164315, IMG submission 113737) | Subseafloor sediment microbial communities from Guaymas Basin, Gulf of California, Mexico - Guay6, Core 4569-2, 0-3 cm | ecosystem: Environmental > Aquatic > Marine > Hydrothermal vents...
CATACTTGTCTGACAGAACAACAAAATTCTTTACCCACTTATTACCCATTTTATGTAGTTGTGAGTATGCATACCCCTTGAACTTGTGCCATACACGTTTTGAGAGAAACAATTTCCTATTATCCCTTACATGATTTCCTATACTAGTTGAGTGTAATACACATCTAGTAGGAACAAACAGAGCATCCACCATATTAGGGTTGTTCTGCATACAAAGGTTAAAGAATTTTACAATACTATAGATACAAACATCATATTCCTTTCTGGAACCTTTATCAATGATATGATGTTTTTGAAATTGTTCAAAGTTCTCAGGTTTATCACCAAATCCAACCATATGACCATTACTATATGGGAACAGAATGTGTTTTGGGGGCATACAGAACCCATACACATCAACATCTGACATATCATCAGACACACCATATGCAGTACTACCCATTACCACCTCATAATGAATATTGTTCTTCATATGTTGTGGGTGGTCAGGAAGTAAACCATCCTGACATAATCTATCAAAAGTTGATCCCATTGTCTTTACCTATAGTTTTGTTTTATATGAATTGTTGCATCAATCCACTCTTTACCATCAGACACCATTCTTTTGAGGCATCTCTTACATATTTTTGAAGTGTAACCTTCATGTTGATATTCTACCATATCATGACCAAGAAAGAAACACTTTATTTTAATTATCATCTTTTTGTTGATTTCCTTGATGTAGAGGTCTTTCTAACAGGGGTCTTCCTGACTGTGGATGATTGTTTATATGTAGAGGTCTTCTTTTTCTTCTTAGTTAAAGATCCTATCATAGAACCAGCAACAGCACCTATAACAAAATCAGTACCATCAAAACCTTCCTCTTCACCATCTTCGTCATACCTATACTGGGATCTATCATTCTCAAATCTTTCATCTTCTGGATTATCCCAATCACGAACAATACCATCTACCTCTGTACCCAAATCACAATCATCTTCCCATTCATATGAAAATGGTGTTTTTACTGATGTTTGACCACATCTAATCTTGTATGTCTGTCTATCCCCATTAGCAGGATAAAAACTCACAACAGCCACTTGACCATCTTTCATCCATTGAACACCAGAAACTCTATCCTGTGGTTCACCACAACCAACAAGTACAAACATGGCCAATATAGCCAATACTACAAATTTTACTCTATTCATTTCACCCTCTATTCATTGTTAATAAGATACTCTTTACCTGATTACCATCAGCAGTGCTACCAAAATGTGACATTATTGGTTTCATAGCCTGCATGATATTCTTATACTGATCCAAATCAAGAGTGTTGATATACTCTTTGATTTCATCATAATCAACCATTTTAGGTAGATAAGGTGACAATACCTCAATGATTCTGCGATTGAACACAAAATCCTTCACATCTACCTCTGGATCTAACAAAGTACACATTTCTGTTGCACCTGAAATGAAATTCTTCATGATCTTCAATACTACAGTATCAGGAACCTCTTTGAACTTCTCTTTCTGGATCTCAGACTTCACCAGTTTTAAGATCTTTCTCTTTTCTGTTCCAGTACTGTAAATATCTTGTATCTCTTGATATACTGTTTCTTGTATTGTCATTTTACAAATCCTTTAGATATTGTAGTGCCCATATATACTTCTTAGACACTCTGATTGCTGTTTTAGGATCAATCTCATATAACTTCTTCATCCTATGTGGGTCAGTGTTATCAATCAAATCAGCTATCTTAACCTTGACTGCCATAGGATTGACACTGAGTTTCCTGATGTATTTGTGATATGAATCATACTTTGTATGAGTAAGTAAGTCAAGTACTTCATACACATCTTTTGAAAAGTAGTACTGATCCATTAGATTTATTGGGGCATCTTCAATAACATCATGTAATACAGATATACTCTTCAATATTGGGTCATCAAAGTTTAATGAAACCCTGATAGGATGATCTATATAAGGCATACCCAATTTATCTACTTGATGTTTGTGTGCATGTAATGAAACCCTCAATGCATCAATATACATTAATATATCTTTATCCATAATATTCCTCTTAATAAAACACATTCATAATGTTATTACCCATATCTCCTGGCAATACATCATCACCTTCCAATCCTAGATCATAAACAGAGTTTAATGTTTCTAACTTAGAATTCTCTCTATCAAGATTGATCACAAATGATGTTCTACAATGATCATAATCTTTGCGTTTACCTGTAGTATCATCAGTAATGGTTCCTGATACTACCTGATACACTTCAACATCTTTCATTGCAGGGTATATATTGTCAACCATTTCTTTATCAAATGTGAGTGTATGTACCTGCCAATTATGTAATTTACCCCTATGTATCTTTTGCATCAGTATTCCTCTCTGATTATATTTGCTACTGAATTCTGAATCCTATGTAATTTAACATACCTTCTTAATAGAACAGTTTGTTGGTATTCTGTCAAGTCAGGATCTTTCAACAGTTCATTTACTTCTAATATATCTAGTTGTAAGTTGTATAGATTCAACATAATGGTTTGATTGATACCATCCAGTTTATCAAAGTCCACACTCATATCGTCTTGCATTTACTTTCTCACTAAATTAGGGTTATCAGGTTTATCCTTCATAATTCTCTTGATATCATCAAAACTATAAGGGTAATAGTCGTTGGTGTCAACCCCAACATCCATACTTTTTCCTATTGATGGGAGAGTCCCATGCGAATGCCCATAAAGGTGCCATGAATTATAATGAGACTTTGCCCATACTCTCATACAGTAATGACAACAGATCACAGGATCACCATCTATTCTACGCTCCCATATCTGTTTGGCACCTTTCAACCATCTATCATGAGAACCCTCAAGGAATACATGTCTACCATTCAATTCACCAATCAATCTCTTAATTTTACTGGCAGAACCTAATCCAAAGTCACCTATATGAATTGTAATATCATCAGCAGTAACCACAGAGTTATGCCTGTCAATAATCTCTCTATTCATTTCCTCTACATCCTTGAATGGTCTATTACAATACTTAATTGAATTCTTATGAAAGTAATGTTCATCCGCAGTGAAGAAATGTGTTCCTTTTAGTTTTTGCATTCTACTATTATATATTTGTTTAATTTGTTTGCTAAGTCAAGGGAATTCTTTGTTCCTTTGGATATACCATCCCAAAATGCAATAACAGCATCACAATTTGAGATAATCTCTTTATTCCTAACCATACCAGCACCCCTACCATACCTTTTCCAATCAGGTTTGAATATCAAAGTAGGTATATCATTCTGATGTGCATACTTTGCACCTAATGAATCAGCACCCTTTGCACCCCCTGACACTATCAATACTATATTCATTGATATCTTCTTGATGGCACACTCTAATAGGTCATAATCATTGAATGTTCTTGATCCTATAACTGCCAGTTTTATATCCATTGTGCCACCAATACAGCCTTTTCCCACCCTGCATCAGTAGGTCTAAACCTAGCAAATGGGGAATTATCATTCTCAGAGAAATGAGGGTCTAATGTATCCATACCTATAACAGTCTTGATCTTCATTGATTTAAACAGACAAATCTTATTACCTTCATAGTTTGTACAGTTAGGGTAATTGATCAATACAACCAGATTATCACCTACTTGTTGTATCTTAATGATATTAAAGTTTAATGGGTCTGGATCTGGTGCTTGAGGTGTTTGAGGTGTTGTGCCTGCACTTGTAAATATACTACAACGTCTTATCATTATATTAGATGACATATCTTCCCTTGTTTGATTTATTAATATAACAGAGTATACAACATTAAGATCTGGTTGTCAAGAAAGTTATAGTCGCCTAGGCTAAAAACCTAAATAACTACTTGATTTTATTGGATATCATAAAATAGTTCAAATTATATTCTAGGTCTGATTTACATATCTGAAATATGTGTTATAATAAATACAATGTCCAAAAGGAAAAAGATATAGTATTATACAAAAGTATTAAATAGATACTTTTTACCTATATGAAGTCTTTGTATATGAGTTGGGTAGAGTTTTATAAATACACATAGTTAAATTAGAGTAGTAAAGGATTATTATACAAAGAGAAAGGTAGATAGTGGGTAATATAGCATTTAATGGTAACTGCCATGATAAGAATGGTGACTTAATAACAGATATTGCTTATAGATTATACTTCAATGGTAAAAATACATCCTCAAGCCCTGATACATGGAGTGATATTAGATACTCAGAACCGGGACTCAATCAATACAATATAAACTTGTTTGATCCTGATATATTAGGTAATGAAGGTGTAGCTTTAGCTGGTGATGAAGTAATAATACTATATTGGCAACCAAACACAGTAGATCATACCAGCACCGTTCTCACTGAATGGGGTGCTATCAGTTATGTTTTGTCTGATGTATCAACATTCCCCCAAGATATCCAAATAATTAATCATCACAATCCTACATGTTCATTTGATTTCAATGGTGCTTATGTAAATGAAGATGTCTTTGTATTGGATATAGGTAGTACTGATGATTATTATTGGACATTCAGTTCTAAGAGTCATTTTCAAGAATACACACAAGTAGGTGAAATACTATTTGAAAAGAACAAGATTCCTGATGCCGCTGTTCAAATCAACTGGGGTGATGGAACTATTAACACAAACCTCAATCTATATGATGCACCTTTCCAACACCAATACATTACACCTGATGACTATGAAATCTATATAACATTGGAGAATTCTGATCTACTTGAATGTAATCAGGGTATTCCAATACATATAGTCAACAATGTATACAATGGTCTTACATGGGATCTACCAGTTTGTTTGAATGGTGATATAGAATACACACCAAACATCACTGGCGAGACTGCCAGTATATCAGGTGTTGACTATTACATTGATTCTGTTCTGGTATTCACGGATCTGGCATGGGATGAATCATTTATACATTCATTCAATACTGGTGGAACTCATAACATAAGACAATGTATTAAATATAATGATGGCTTCATAGAACAAGAGAAGTGTAGTGATAACACTGTTATAATGTGTTTGATAGCTCATTATGAAGAGTTTGATTATGAATGTGGTTTAAGGTTTGAGAGTAATTCACAAGTAGGATCACCACCTGTAATAACCTATCAATGGGATGTAACTTATAATGGTGATATACTTGCTCATGTTGAGGGTTCTGAATATCATGAATGGTATTATTCTTTCCCATTTTTAGGGGTATTCAGAGTTAGATTTCAAATACAGGATCAATATAACACATCTAGTTATGAAAGGGAATATAATATTACTGAATGTGCTGGATCTTCTCCGTCAGAAGGTGGTGGAGGTGGTGGTGGTGGATCACCTTGGATCTATCAAGAGAGTAAACCAGAGATTTTACCTAAGATAACTATTATTGGTATTGATGATTGTGATATTACAGACAAAAAGATATTAATAGTGGATGTAATAGATATAAAAGACTTAAATATATAAATACTATAAAAGAGAGGTATTGGTATGCCAATAGAGTTTGATAAGAGAAAAGAAAAGAATTTAATAATGATGGTTGAGAAGTCAGGTGTTGATGACGACAACCTAAAACTTACATTTAACATTGATATAAGAGGTGTTAAGTATGGGTTTGATTGTAAATTAAAAGAAAATAAGGTTATTATCAATGTCCCTGCTTTAGATGATATTGTAAAGGATCTTAAACCCGGTAAATATGGAGCAACACTTGATATTACTGGTTCTGATAAGTATTTCATACAACCATTCAATGAAAAGATTGAGGTTATTGATATACCAGAGGTCATTATTGATGCTGAGTCATTAAAAGAGACAAAGCTGTTTATGACAGTATCAGAACTGATAGATGATGGTATTGTTAAGATAGATGAAAGAGAAATAGATAAACCAGATGATATGTCTAATACCCCTAAACCTAAGTTTAATATACAAACTGTTAAACCTAAGATTATAGAGGGTGATATGTTGTCTAATACAAAGAAACCTTCTAATGTTAAACCAATAGAAGAACCACCAGCCCCTAAACCAAAAGAGCTGGATAATGAAGTAAATAAAGATACCATTGTATCTAAAATGTTCGAATAAGGAGAACACCTATGAAAATGTATGATTTGAAAAATGCTGAAACAGCATTAAAAAAACTTGTTAACGCTGATTTACCTATTAAGATTGCTTTCAGTTTAAGTAATGTTGTTGATTCCGTTGATGAGCAATTAAGGAAGTTTGAAGATTTTAGAATCAATTTAATCAAAAAGTATGGTGATGAGACAGAGAAGGGGTTTGAAGTTAAACCAGAGAATGTTGGTATCTTTGAAAATGAACTTAATGAACTTCTTCAATTAGATATAGATATCAAAGGTATAAAAACTATAGATATGGGCTTACTTGAAAATACTAGCTTTAGTATAGTAGAGCTAAAAGCTTTACAGAATATAGGGTTTATATCAACTGAATAAGGAAAGTACATGGCTAAGATTAAAAACAATGATCTCATTATTGATGAGTTTGAAAATATAGTATTTATTGATCAATTTAATAATGAACACACTATAACATGGGATAGAGATAATCAGAGATATCTGTTTAGTTCTGGTATAACAGCCCCAAACTATGTAAATGCTACTAACTCATACATAGATTCAAGGGCTCCATTAGCTACAGATAATGATTATATAGTACCTACTATATGGGTAGACTCAATAACATTGAAATATTACATTCTAAGAAAAATTGATGTTAATAACAATGCTGATTGGCAAGAAATGGCTGCTGGTGAAGTAGCATCATATGATCCTAGATTAACTATTAATAATGGATCTGAACCATCATCACCCAACCCTTACGATATGTGGGTTGTTGTTGAATAATAAGGAATAATATGGCATACCAATTAAATATAAGAAACCCTAGTAATACATCATGGATAAATCTTCTTGAAGCTAAATATCACCCTGTAGAAGACACACCAGATAACTTCAATGCTACTAATGTAGAAGATATATTAAATGAATTATATATCACCAAAGCTATGGGTGTTAATAGTATAGCAGATCCTAATACAGGTGACTATTTATACCCTATTGGTACTATATGGACCAATACAGTATCATCTATATCATTCATATGTGTTGATAATACCATATCTTTTGCTAGCTGGAAACAAATAACAACTATGAATAGTGTTTCTGATATTACCGATATTGTAGGTGATATGGTCACTGATAATACAGAGAAAGGTATTGATGTGACATATGATCCTATCAACTATAAACTTGATTTTGATGTTCATGATCCAGTTATTACTTTGAGTGGTGATATTACTGGATCAGGTATATTAACAGATCTTAGTGACTTGACTATTAACACAACAGGTGACTTTTATAACAGTGCTGAGTCAGATGATAGATACCTTAAACTTACAGGTGGTATATTAACAGGATCGTTGAATATACAACAATATCTCTCTTTTGGTGGTACTACATCAGTTAATACTATTAATAATGATCATAAGATATCTTATGATCCTAATACCTTATTAACTGAGAAGGCTATAAAAGATATAAACTATGATAATGCTTGGGCTAATCCAGTAACAAGTATGAGTTTTAGTGCTCCTTATACTTCTGGTGCCCCTGTATCTGGTGCCCCAAACCACCCACCTTATATAGGTGAAAGGTTTATTGTTAAAGAACCCGGAACAGGTGATTGGGTATCTTATGATAACAAAATAACAGAATGGACAGGCACAGAATGGTTATTATTACCTTTACATTTATCAAGCACAGTATATGTCACTGATGAAGCAAGATATTATATGTTTAGTTCTGGTGATGAATGGGTAAACATATTACAAGATACCAATATAGAAGTAGTTGATGAGTTAGGATATTTCACTTTTGATTATCTTGATGGTGTTTTAAATGAATTATATATGATGACAGGCGGCCCGTCTGGTTCTATACCTACAGGATTAGAGTTACTAAATGAAAACTCTCAGATAGGTTGGAGACTCATAGGCAGAAACACTAATTATTATGGTGATATAGGTCAAGATGCTGTTGATATTTCATACTCTAATACATCAGGTGATTATGGTAGCACAGGTTTAATGTCATTCTGTATAGGTACACATAATACTGCATTAGGTGAAGCTTCTTTTGCATCAGGTAACAATACTGAATCTTTAGGATTATATTCTTGTACATTAGGAAATGGTACAAGAGCTAGAGGTCTTGGTTGTACTGCTTTAGGTAGATATAACGATGGTGTATCATACGATACAGTTCTTGAGGTTGGTGTTGGATCATCTGATGGGTCAAGATATAACGGATTTGAAGTATACGCAAATGGTGAAGTACTTGCACCTGAACTTGACTTATCATCAATAACAGAGAACAGGTCATTAATTACAAAAGAATATTTTGATACCAATACACCTGTATTATCAACTGGTCTTGAAAGGATAACAGAAGGTGCTAACTCAGGTTGGAGATTGGTAAATGAAGATCCTTACCATCATGGAGATATTGGAGAAGATGCCATTGATCTAACAACCCAACCATTTACTAATGATTATGGTGCTACTGGTCAGGGATCTTTTGCTGTGGGTGGTACATGCAGGGCTGTGGGTGCCGCATCAATATCTATGGGTAATGGATGTACTGCAAATGGTATGTATTCGGTTACTATGGGTAATAATACATTAACCAATAGATATAATTGTGTTGCTTTAGGTTCACATAATATAGGTCATACAGATTCAGTGTTTGAAATAGGTGTTGGTTTTACTGATGCTAGTAGAGAAAACATCATAGAAATACTTGATGATGGTACTACTACATTACCTCAGTGTACTAATAGTGATATTATATCAAGAGGTGGTAGAGTTCTTATCACTAAAGAATACCTTGATGAAGAATTACCAAACCCTAACTTAGTAATAAACTCAACCAAATTAATTGGTGGAAATTCAGGAACATATAGTACAGGTCAATTTGTTGCTAAAAGATGGGAAGTTACAAATGACGGGACTTTTAGTATTAATGTTGTTAATTCTGATGTAGATCCAGTACTTACACTGTATAATCAATTAATATTGAAACAACGATCAGAATCTATATCTGAATATCGGAGTATTGATGCTCCTGTTGTTGTATCTGTAACATGGGGTAATATATATGTTAATGGACACAATGTCATTGCGGGTAATCCATGGGTTACAACAGCTAACTCGTTAGGTTTGGATGGTATAAGTATTGGTAATACAAATTCAACCAGTACATATAGAGGATTTAAAATAGAGTATGGTACTAATGATACACCATTTGTGGGGCCTTGGATGGATTATGAATCAGAAATGATTAAGTCTAATGTTGTTTATCCATAACATATAAGTATAAATAAAAGAAAGTTTAAAATTCATTGTCTGACGATCTCCCAAAATCGGTTAATACTCTTTTCAAATCTTATGAGCGTTAATACAGAATGAATTTATCAAAAGATTAAACAAGGAGAAAAATATGAAATTTCATAATATTGGTATGGTTGGACCTTTCGTTAATCAAAAACTAGGCTCCCTACCAACATTTGATACTGAAAGGGATCAAGGTCGTATGGCTTGGCTCCTTGATGGTACATTATGGTATGGTTCTGATACCGGATGGTTACAATTACAAAAAGAACTATCTGATTCTGAAATAGCTAGTGGTCTTGAAAAGATTACAGAAGGTGCTAACTCAGGTTGGAGATTAAAAGGTAGAGATGCACAGTTTTATGGTAACATAGGACAAGATGCTGTTGATATATCAACACCTATATCAGAATTGAATGATAGGGGTGGAGCTAAAGGTTCTAACTCATATGCTGAAGGTATAGGAACAATATCTCAAAATGATAATCAACACACCGCAGGAAAATACAATTTAGGTTCTCATGGTAACACTATCCATGAAACAGGTATTGGTACTGACGATAACAATAGAAAAAATGCTTTTGAGATATATACAACAGGTCTTGTAACAGCACCAGCACTAACAGATTCATTAATCAATTCTGATCCTGACTCATTAGTAACAAGAGATTATATTGATACACACACTGGTGGTTCTGGTCTTGAAAAAATCACAGAAGGTTCTCAATCAGGTTGGAGACTTATTGGTGAGAATGCTGTAGATCATGGTAGTATTGGTGTTAATGCTGTTGATATGAGTGTATGTAATATCACAAGTACTGTTCAAGGTGCTACTGGTAACTATTCACATTCAGAAGGATATAATACAATAGCACTCGGTGTTGCCACTCATGCTGAGGGTCAATACAATATTGGTACAGATCCACAAACAATACATGAAACAGGTATTGGTACATCTAATAGTAACAGAATAAATGCATTTGTAGTGTATCGTGATGGTACACTGACCGCACCTGAATCTACTACTGCATTGATCAATTCAAGAGGTGATACTGCATTAATAACAAAATCATACTCAGATGATACATACCTTACAGAGACATATGCAGATACTAGATATCTAACACAAAACAATGCATCAAATCAATATACCCCTATAAACACTTGTTATACA
>Ga0164315_10004660_pt1 | contig 10639 bp, 7 predicted proteins | sample GuaBasSedimGuay6_FD_113737 | JGI IMG/M metagenome (GOLD analysis project Ga0164315, IMG submission 113737) | Subseafloor sediment microbial communities from Guaymas Basin, Gulf of California, Mexico - Guay6, Core 4569-2, 0-3 cm | ecosystem: Environmental > Aquatic > Marine > Hydrothermal vents >...
AAGTACTTATTCGTTAAATAGAGCAGTCGATTTAATTTATTATCGACTGTAAATCAGAACTACCTCAAGCCCGCTAAAAAATTAGCGGGCTTTAAATAATTAATAATTTATTTTTTATTTACTTTTCTAGCCGTTTTGCCAAATAAGATATATTTGTCTTGACAATTACTCATCCATTTCTTAAATACTATTTACAATCGTTAGATTAATTCATCCTTGAGGGTTACGTTCGGAATCTTGGCTGAACTTTCTCTTCCATAATCCCGATTGAATCGGGAGGCTTCTAACGATGTATTTCTAGATCAAAATAAAATACTATCATCCAAACGATTTAATAAATTGTAATCAATTAAATAGAGAGAATGTCATGATAGGTCAAACCGTATCTCATTATAAAATCCTTGAAAAACTTGGTGAAGGTGGAATGGGCATTGTTTACAAAGCTCACGATATGACACTTAACCGCCTTGTCGCGTTAAAATTCTTACATACACTCTATACAAAAGATGAAGAGAGTAGAAAACGATTTATCACTGAAGCTCAGGCAGCTTCAGCTTTGGAGCATCACAATATTTGCAATATCCATGAGATTGGTGAATCAAAAGATGGGCAGCAATTCATTTGCATGGCTTATTACGACGGTGAAAATTTAGCAAGAGAAATAAAACGGGGCCCTCTTCAATTTGGGGAAGCTTTAAGTATTATTTATCAAATAGCACAGGGGTTAGAAAAAGCCCATGAAAAAAAGATAGTGCATTGTGATATTAAACCGAGTAACATTATTATAAGTAAAGAAGGGAATGTAAAAATACTTGATTTTGGTCTTGCAAAATTGATTGGAAAAAATATAACACAAACTATCTCTACAAAAGGAACTATTGCATATATGGCGCCGGAGGTAATTAGAGGAATGCTGGTTGACCATCGTGCTGACATGTGGTCACTTGGAATTATGTTGTTTGAGATGTTAACCGGTCATCTGCCATTTGAAGGTAATTTTGCCGAGCCATTAATGTATTCAATTGTAAATGAAAAACCAAAGCAGATATCCCAATATTTAAGTGAAACCCCCGACTCATTGCAGAGTATAATTGATAAACTACTTCAAAAAGATTCCCAAAAACGTTACCGGAATTTGTCAGATCTACTTTCGGATTTGGAGCCACTTACAAAAGAATATGAATCCATTGTGATTAAAACAAAAACGTCAATTCCTAGATTGTTTTCAAGAAATTCAATTGCCGTACTTCCCCTGCAAAGCATTACACATGATTCTGAGCAAGAGTGGTTTACAGATGGTATGACGGATGCCCTAATTACCGAGTTAGCCCAAATAAGCGGATTAAGAGTTATTTCCCGCTCTTCAGTAATGCAGTACAAAGGAATTAATACATCCTCACAACAAATCGGGGTAGAATTGGATGTTCAATACGTGATTGACGGCTCGGTTGTAAAAATGGGTGATCTTGTAAAAATTTCAACCAGATTGATTGATGCGCGAGAAGATGAATATATCTGGGCAAAAAAATATGAGCGCGAATTTACTAATATTCTAGGATTGCAAGGCGAAATTGCAACAGCAATTGCAGACCAAATAGAGGTGCAATTAACACCTATGGAAGAAAAGAGATTAGCTAAAAAACGCTCAGTTAATCCCGAGACGTACGAGTTGTATCTTAAGGGAATGTTCCATTTAAATAAATATACACCGGATGGATTTGAAAAAGGATTTAGTTATCTAGACAAGGCAGTTGAAAGGGATCCGGATGAACCCCTTGCTCATGCAGGACTTGCTCTCGGTTACGGCATACTTTCTCATACTCCTTCACCTCCTCCATATGCAGTCTCCCGAGAACGAAAAGCAGCACTTAGGGCATTGGAACTTGATGAAAATATGGCTGAAGCCCACCTTTCTTTAGCGATGATTAAAGTATATACAGATTGGGACAGAATTGGTGCAAAACAGGCTTTCCAACGCACCATGGAACTCAATACCAACTTAGCTCTAACTTATGCCCACTATGGATTTTTAATATCAATAAACGGAGATGAAGATGGAGCCTTGGCAGCAATGAAACGTTCCCAGGAACTAGACCCCCTTTTCCCCGTCTATCCTGCCTGGAATGGATGGTTGCATTTTTGGTTGGGACAAAATGATGCGGCAGTAAAAGAAGCCATGAAATCACTTGAACTAGTATCAGATTTCCCAATTGGATTGTACGTGCTGGGTTGCGCTTATGCGTCAAAAGGGATGTACGATGAAGCAATAACAGTTCACAAAAAAGCAGGTGCAATTAGTTCTGAGTGGAAATGGGCTCTTGGGCAAACCTATGCACTGGCTGGACGCAATGATGAAGCACTTGCTGTAGCTGCTGAATTAGAAAGCCAGCCTAAAGTGTGGGATACTTGGGGCATTGCTGAAATATATACTGCTCTTGGTGATAAAGATAAGGCTTTTTTCTGGCTGGAAAAGGCTTATGAACAGAAACATCCCTATATCCAATGGATAAAGGTAAATAGCAGTTTAAATTCTTTGCATGATGATCCACGCTTTCATGATTTGGCAAAGCGGTTAAATTTGGTAACATAAGGAATCTAAAATGAAAAATTGTTTTATTAAATACTAATAACGCTTATCCGGATTGTTACAACAAAACGTACATACCGATGATCTGCTTAATTTCGCTAAAATTCTCGGACTGCAGACCGATTTCCAGGAAGTATTAAAGCTCGTCGCACATAAATCGACTCAATTACTTAAAGCTGATCTGGCTCTAATTCTAATGCTTAATCCTGACACACGAGAAACAGTAAAAACAGTTATTAAGGATGGGAAAGATATTAAGAAAGATGAGTACCGTGATATTTATATTCATGTAGGTGGTTGGGTTATTACTAATTCAAAACCATTTCATTGTAAAAATATTCATAAGGATAACCGATTTGTAAAAGGATTATTTAAAAATGTAGATGTAAAATCAGTTTCAGGAGTTCCCCTGATAATTGAAGGAATAATTTTCGGTGCACTAATATTACTTTACAAAAACATATTTAATAAATTTGATTCTAATTCTATTAATCTACTAGAATCCTTTGCTGATATATCGGCACCATTTCTACGGAATGCTCAGAAAATTAGGCCCTATTTTGAGACTGCAATTCCGGAAGCATCCTTACTTTTAAAATATAAAAATGTTGGTCTGTATGGCAAAAGTTCTAAATTTGTAGATCTACTAAAAGCAATTGAAGCTGCTACAAAATGTGATGCTCGCGTTTTATTAATAGGAAATACAGGGACTGGAAAAGAACTTATTGCAAAGGCAATTCACAAATTCAGTAATAGAGCTGATTCTCCCTTTGTTGCTGTTGACTGTGGAGCTATTCCAAAAACTTTATTAGAGAGTGAATTTTTTGGTCATAAGCGTGGTGCGTTTACCGGTGCAAACTCAGATAGACAAGGTTTATTTTTAGAAGCCAACGGTGGTACTTTATTTATGGATGAAATTAATAATTTGCCATTCGATATGCAGTCAAAACTTTTACGTGTTCTTCAGGAAGGTGAGATTCGCCCAGTTGGGAGTGATAAAACATATAAAGTAAATGTTAGAATTTTGGCAGCCTCAAGTTCTCCATTAAAAGCATTGGTCGATAATAATAAATTTCGAGAAGATCTTTTCTTCCGACTACATGTTTACCCCATTTACATTCCGGATTTAAATGAGAGAAAAGAAGATATCCCATTTCTAGCCAATTATTTCCTACGTCAATTCGCTAAAAATCAAAATAAGAAAGTAACGAACTTTCATGAAGAAGTAATTGATTTTATAAAACATTACAGATGGAAAGGAAACATAAGAGAATTGGAAAACTTTGTTGAAAGATTAGTAACCATTACTCCGGATGATGAATCAATAATTAGTGCTGAGTTATTCCCTCGAGATCTACAAGACGGGTTAATTCAATTCCGAAAAAAGCAAAATATTCTCTTTGATTCTGAATCACTTAGTAAGAAAGTTAATAAATATGAAGCTGAGATTATTGAGAAGACTCTGATTGAATGTAATTGGAACCAGTCTGAAACTGCACGCAGATTAAAAACATCTGAGAAAAGCATACGGTATAAGATAGAGAAAATGAATATCAGAAAACCGAAAGCCGATTAATATTATATAAAACCTGGATTATGCAGTGGAAAATAATTGAACAACGAAAAACAAGAAACGACTGGTAATAATATGCACTTGCCCCGACTTAGTTGGAGTTAGGATGATAACCTTTTGGGATATTATTGAAATGTTATCATTCTTTACTCCAGCTTTGTCGTTTATTCATTAGTGTTTTTCTAATGAATAAATTGGGTCAAAAACCACTCGTCAATATTTCCGAGTTAAACTGCCATAAAAACAACAAATCACAATATGCTTCGTCAATTTTGCCGAAATCACTAAAAACATCATTTCATTGCTAATATGAAAATTCCACTAACTCTACGTAATACAATAACATAACTTCCTCATTACAAATTTGGCATGACCATTGCTTTAAGACATTTAATTTGAAAACAAAGAGTTGTTACAAAAATTAAAGTTATCTCATCTAAATAATCCGTTAAAGAACAGATATAAACAATATTTATTAATACACAAATTAAAGGAGAAAATATGAAACGCTCATTCTTTTTTTTAGTGGTTATTGGAGTAACCATGATCTTTTTAGGTTGTTCAGAGGAGAATACTACAGCTCCCGAAACTAATCAGGCATTTGCCGGCACATGCATTTGGGTTGCTGATATCGACCCAGGTGAAACAACTCTATTGGAGGATGGCAGGACACTGATAACTGGGCAAAAGGCAGAATGGTACGATTCAACAAATGTTGATTTGGTTACCGGGAAATCTTTCTGGGAAGTCGGTTGGATAATCGAAGAAGATGGCAACGCACAAATGTGGGCAACGGCTGAGTTAGTTGTAGACGGTGGACGTGGAAAATGGGAATTTACATGGAGTGGGACTCGAGTCCCCACCGGTGGAGGTACTTTTGTAGAATGGGAATCTCCTTTCAGAATAGAAGGTGATGCTGTTGGCAAAGGTGTAGAAGGTGAAGTAGCAGGATTGGAAGCAAAATGGACTTACATAATGGATTTTAATGGGGACTTCAGCACTCTGTTCTACAATGTCGAAGGCTATATTGTTAAATAATAGAAAAACTATCGGAAGGATCAGGACTGACTGATTAATTACTTTAAAATAATAACATTTAATTATCTGTCACCTTTAAAGTGGTGGCTACAAAATAAATCATTTATTAAAGGAGGAATCCATGAAACGTTTAATCACATTATTTTTAGTTGCTGCAGTAACTATGTTCTTTTATAGTTGCTCAGAAAACAATTCCACCGCTCCTGAGCTAAGCCAAAGTGATCAGGTAACCAGCACTTTGGCAAAAGTGAAAACAGCATTTACTGGCACATGCATACCTATTCTACTTGGAGATCCGGGTACAAAAACTGTGCTACCGAACGGTAAGACGCTGGTGAAAGGGGAAACTGCTGAATGGTATGATGAAGCAGATGATTGGAGGGTTACTGGAAAAACTTTTTGGTTTATCAATTCATTGATCGAAGCGGATGGTCTCAACACAAAATTATGGGGAAAGGCTAATATAATTGTGGTGGGTGAAAATCCCGGTGATGACCCCCGTGGAACATGGAACCTATCGTGGCATGGATATCTAACCCCAAAGGAAGATCCTCCTTATAATGAATATTCTCATTTTACAATAGTAGTTGATGCTGTTGGTCAAGGCAAAGAAGGTGAAGTGAAGGGATTGGTTGCGAAATGGACATACAAATTTGATAGTGAGGTTGGATATTTCTACGTAACCGAGGGTTTTATTCATTGAGTGTTAGAGAAACCACGGAAGGATCAGGACTGACTAATTACTTTATCAAAAAATAAACACACTAGATGTCCGTCAATAGACGGACTATGTGTGTTGGTTTTAGTAAAACAACTGTTGTATTAATTATCAGCCACCGTCCTAACGGTGGCTGCAAAAAAAATAGAGATTCAAAATGAAAATAAAAATTTATTAGACTGAAACTTTACCTTTAAATAAAAAGATAAATTTGTCTTGACAATCAATCATCCATTTCTTAAATACTAATTACAATCGAAATATTAATTCCACCTTGAGCGAAACGTTCGAAATCTTGACTGAACTTTCTCTCCCACAATCCCGACTGAATCGGGAGGCTTCTCCCAAGGTAATACAGATTCAACAAGACAACAAATAATTATAATAGATTTGAATTGGGAGTACTTTCATAATGAATCTGGTTGCTGGTCATCCAATAAAGAGTATGTTGAAAGTATTCTACCTAATTAGCAAAATATGAGGAGGAAGAAAAATGAAACGTACAATAAAAACCCTACTCTTGATCGTGTTGTTCGGAATGTGTATTTCCTTGATAAGTTGCAAGGATGATGACAATCCAGTATCATCCCCTTCGATGACAGGAACCTGGAACCTTGTCACGTACACAGATTTAGAAAGTGAATTTACGGTTACTGCCGGTGAACCAACAGAGATAGCACCGGGGTTATTCTTTACAGTTACAGGGAGTCTGGTGGCAACCGAAACAAGATTTACTGTTACGCTATCAATGACATTATCAATGTTAGGATACCCACCAGAAACTGAAATAATGACTTCCATGGGGACTTATTCAACTAGTGGTTCCACTCTCACAATTGTGGATGATGAAACTGGAGAGACTGAAACTATGTTTATAAGTAGAAGCGATAATCGAATGACAATCAGGGATGATGACGTTATTTTGATTTTTGAAAAGGAGTAATATCATAAATATGTTTGCCGAAATTCGGAATTCCGTTTCGAAATTTGTGGAAAGAAAAAATGAATAAACTTGTAACTGCAAGAAAAGGGTTGATCAGAAAAGTCAGAAGACAAAAATAAGAACAGAATATAAATAATATTTCCACCTTGAGTGAAACGTTCGGAATATTGACTGGACTTTCTCTCCTGCAATTGTTGGGCTTCTCCCAAGGTAATTCAGATTCAGAAAAACAGATAACTATTCTAGTAAAATTGAATTTGGTGAAGTTGCATCAATATCACTATTGATGCAACAGTATTACTATTATTTGAATTGAGATTATTAGATTAATCTTCTCCGATACCTAATGATGAAAATATACCATTAAATAATTTTTGAGAAAATAATGAAAAAACTATCATGCTTACTAGTAGTTTCCTTTTTTTGCATTTACAATACATTATTTTCTCAAAACTCACCTGAATTTAGTAATCAAGTAAATATGGGATTAATCAAAAACCCAGACATTGTTGAAGCCTCCGGAATAGTTGAAAGCCGTAAAAATCCGCATGTATTTTGGGTGCATAACGACAGAAATAATGAAAACCGATTATTCGCATTTAATTCCAACGGAAAGAATTTAGCAGTCTATCATCTGGATGGTATTGTAAATCGTGATTGGGAAGATATCGCAATTGGACCAGGCCCTTCAGATGGTGTGGATTATATATACATAGGTGATATTGGAGATAACTATTCGGAATATGATTTAAAATATATTTACAGAATACCGGAGCCTGATGTTCATTTTATGCAGGAGCCCGTAGCCAAGACACTCTTTGGAGCAGAAACAATAACGTGCCGGTACCCCGATGGAGTACGAGACGCTGAAACAATGATGCTCGATCCGCTGACAAAAGATCTATATATTGTTTCAAAACGTGAACTGAATGAACTGCGCTTATACCGTGCTCCATATCCACAATCTACAACAGAAATTATTATGATGGAACACTTGGCGACACTCAATTTAACTCAGTTTGTAGGCGGCGATATTTCATCGTCCGGATTGGAAATACTAATAAAAAATTATGAAACAATTTACTATTGGAGCAGAAATGCCAGTGAAAATATTTGGGATGTGCTGACCGAAGAACCAATAATTGTTCCTTATGTAGAGGAAAATCAAGGTGAAGCCGTATGCTGGGCATCAGATTCAATGGGTTACTATACTGTTAGCGAAGAATCTGGAATAGAATCATATCTTTATTTTTATCCGCGGATTAATCCGTCATCTGTAGTAATAAATGAGATAATGAGTAGTCCCTCAGTTGTTGCCGAAAATCTTGGTGAATGGTTCGAAATTTATAACAATGGTAATGAAACAGTTGATTTAGAAGGGTGGACCATAAAAGATGCAAAGAATGATTTGCATATTATTTCGAAATCGCTCTTACTGAATCCAGGTGATTTCTTGATATTGGGCAGCAATTCAGATTTTAGTACTAATGGAGGTGTAACGGTTAATTATCAATATGAAAATTTTGATTTGGATAATACTGACGATGAAATAATTATATTATCACCGTTAAATGAAATTGTGGATGAAGTCTGTTACGATGAGGGAGTAGTTTTCCCTTTGATGCAAGGCTATTCTATTTTTTTAATGGACCCGAATATGGAGAACAATTTCGGTTTGCATTGGAAGAGATCTGACTTACAATTTGGAGATGGTGATTATGGAACTCCGGGATATTCTAATACTCCTCATGTACAATCTTTATCTATTCATGAAATTCAATATACTGAAGATCCATCCGGTGTTGCACCTTTATTAAACCAAATAGTTACTACCTCCGGTATTGTTACTGTAGATCCAAAAGGCTTTTTTGATCAGTGGTTTTTCATTCAGGATTCGATGGATAAATGGTCCGGGATTTCAGTTAAGAAAAACTCCACACCGGTTGAGAAAGGAGATAGTATTAAAATAACAGGTATGGTTACTGAACTGTGGGAAAATGTTACTCAAATTTCAAATGTATATGACTTTCAGATATTAAAAGAAGGAGTTTTTGGAATTAGCCCTGTTGAATTAACAACCGGTGAAATTGGTCAGGATGGTGAAAATGCAGAAGCCTATGAGGGTATGCTGATTAAAGTCAACGGCATTTGTGATAATGATAATCTTGGATGGCGTGAATGGTCAATTAATGACGGAAGTGGTTCGGTACAAATTTATTCAAGGTATTTAGATGATTTTACACCTGTGCTTAATATGAGTTATCAAGTTACCGGCATACAATACCAAAGAAGCGGGAATTTCCAAATATTACCGTGGAGCAGCAATGATGTGGTTACCGGATTTGGCAAAATGGATTTAAATTTACCGGACAGTTATAAACTCTTTCAAAACTACCCTAACCCATTTAACCCAAGTACAATAATAAAGTATGACATTCCAGATGAGAGTAATGTAACACTTAAAGTATTTGATGTTCTGGGTAGAGAAATTGCAACATTAGTAAACAAGGAGCAGAAAGCCGGATATTATGAAGTTGAATTTGAAGCATCAAACTTAAGCAGTGGAATTTACTTTTATCGAATTCATGTTGGAGGTTTTGTTGATACTAAGAAGATGCTCCTCCTTCGCTAAAAAAGAAGCTTCGGCGGACCCGCCCAAAGAATTGGCGGGCAGGCAGGTTCTTATTCGTTAAATAGAGCAGTCGATTTAATTTATTATCGACTGTAAATCAGAACTACCTCAAAGCCCGTTAATATATTGACGGGCTTTAATTAATTAATTTTTATTGTTGAACTCAAGTTCGAGGATACATTATCAAATCTATTTGGATGCCTAACCTTTAAAAAGATAAATTTGTCTTGACATTCGATAATCCATTTCTTACATACTATTTGCAATCAAAAAATTAATTCCACCTTGAGTGAAACGTTCGGAATATTGACGGCAATATCATTTTATTACTACTGGGTTTCTCAAGGTACCACATCATTTATATAATGTTTTCTGAAATTTCTGAAATACATATTTTTAATATAATTAAGTTCTTCTTTGAAGGGAAAGAGATTAATAACATTTAAGAGGTTAAAATGGAAATCACAAAAAAAGGTCCAAGAAAGAAAATTTTTGAACCTTATTACACCGACATATTGAAACTATCCAAAAAGAAACATATTACATTATTGGCTGCAAGAAAGGAATTGATCAGAAAAGCTGCACAACAAAGTATTAAGTTGTAGTAGTTTTTGTGGAAATTGATGACCCAGAATGGTTTTTTCTGCTTGACTAATTCATACAATTTTTTTTAATGGTAGAGAGAAAGAAACCTTACTCCCTTTACCTGGCTTACTTTCTATCGAAATTTCGCCATTGTTTTTCTCAACCAGTTCTTTGCAAAGTATTAGTCCCAACCCAGTGCCAATTTCCTCTTCCGTCCCAACCCCAGAAATTTTCTCAGTGATGCTAAATAATTTTTGAATGGTATCCTCTTCCATCCCAACTCCGTTATCTTCAACAGTAATAATTACAAAGTCTCTATTAGGCTGTGAAGATAGTTTTACTTTTCCACCTCTTTTTGTGTACTTAATTGCATTGCTTACCAAATTGCGCAAAATCGTTTTTGCACAATCCTCATCAGCAAACACAGCGGTATTATCGATATTATCATGAATTGTAATATTCTTCTCAATAGCCGCTAGCTCCAATATATTTAGCACGTTTTGGGAAATGGCTTTTAGATTAATTTCCTTAGGAGATACTTCAAATGTTCCCATCTGTAAAAG
>Ga0164315_10004662_pt1 | contig 10638 bp, 9 predicted proteins | sample GuaBasSedimGuay6_FD_113737 | JGI IMG/M metagenome (GOLD analysis project Ga0164315, IMG submission 113737) | Subseafloor sediment microbial communities from Guaymas Basin, Gulf of California, Mexico - Guay6, Core 4569-2, 0-3 cm | ecosystem: Environmental > Aquatic > Marine > Hydrothermal vents >...
AAGTAACTCAAGTCATTAACGGCAACAAGTGCCGTTGATGATAGTCATTTTTATTGCATTTTATAAAAAACTCAAAAAAAAGAAGCGCAGGTAGGAGTTTGCTTTTTTCAAAGCCCCGCAACTCGTGGCCTGCATGACATATATAGAAATAACATGTACCTACATAAGTAAACATCAATACAGCATCATAAAATAAAAAATAAATACTTGACTACTAATAAACCATGGATCGATATAACCAAGAATAGAGTTTATGCACAATTAGCAGAGTGAGCTGTTTGCCATCGCTGGGTCTGTATATTGACTAGTCCACAGACCGTTTGCATGATGGAAGTATAGATCAAATGAGAGCAGCGAAAGCGAGTGGCAACAATCGCCCAATTTTTCACCCAGCCGAAGCAATGTTCCACCCTGACACGAACGGCGCTGAGTTGAGAATTAAACTCTTCCTGTTGCTCAGTCAGTTCTTTCCCCTTCATTTTTTTAAAGGGAATATAAACAGTTAAGCGTGGAATTTGTTGTTCAATGCCTGTTTCTAGATTACAAACAGTAACCAAGCTGACTTGGTCAGCCATGCCTTGATACCCTTTGTCGGCATCAACTTCGCAACCATCAGGCAGCCTTTCCAGAGTTTTCACCTCATCACTGAGTTTCTTATCGTGCATGGCTCCAGGAACTGAGGCACTAATAGCTAGGATGTGATGGTCGTCGTCTGTCGCCATTTGCGTTTTCATCGTGAAAGCTTTCTTCTTTCCTGAGTAATATAGCTTGCGTGTTTCGTTGTTATTAGCGGGACGGTACACTTGTTGTTCGGTGGCATCCACTAACACACGACCATTGACGAATTGCTCGAGTGGCAGGGTAACCAGCACTTTCGATTCTTGATTATCTTTCGTGACATCCCATACCTCTGGGCAAGGTAAAACAGAATTAATAAGCGGCAGCAAGCGACGGAGATCACGTGAGATATCACACTGCGTCAGTCCAAACATGAGCGCAATAACCAGTTGGGGGGCATGTAGACGTAAATAGGACAGTACGGCCACTGTTCTCTGGGCTAGAGATTGGTCAAACTTACGTCCAGCACCAACCGCTCGTTTTCGATCATCTCGAGTATGCCTTCCCATTTCATGAGCAGGCAGTTTGGCCTCCATTTTCTCAAGTATATCCCAAAACTCTTCAGCTGGAATACCTGTGAAAGCACGGATCAATTCTGGGCATTTGTGTAATGTCGTCTCGGTGAACATAACGATCTCCTCATTTTATTCGTATGAGGTTACAGAATGCACCTGTTTTGCTTATTGTGCATAAACTCTATTTATAACATTATTCCTTCATAGCTCGTATGCACTAGCGTTTCATTCGGGCTACGAATAATGACTGTTATTTCGCTCGACATAGGCTTTGGTAAGGCGGGCTAAAGCCACACCCTAGCAATAGTGATTAGGCCTTGCTGTGAGAATAAATGTTACTGAATAAATGCGTGACGATTAAAAGCATGGTTTCGGTGATTTTTATCGCTGGCTTGCGTTTTTTGTCTTCTGCGGCAAATTCATCAATAGAATCATTGATGAAATTAATTAAACCCGTCTGTTTAATTTGTTGGTCAAAGTGTTCTTGCAATGATTCTTTTTGCTTAGATAAGCTTTGTAATTGTGTGCTTAATAGCTCGGCTTGTTTTTCTAGCCATTCAGGACTTAACTCATCTTGCGTTGGTGTTTTGCCAAAAGCATGTTGATAAACACAAATAATATCAAAACATACGTCCATAAAGACATGGCTCATGTCTTGGTTTTGCTCATTAATCGCCATAGGAAAAAGCTGGAAGACCATTTGTGAGAGCACTGGTTGGTCTTCTTGAAATTGATTTAAAATTTTTCTACCTTCTGTTTCGTCAAGGCTTCTTGCGTATTCTAGGGCTTTATAAAGTTCTGGCGTGGTTAGTTCGTGCATAGTTTACTCTGTTATTTATTATTTGAGGTGTTTGCATTACGCTATTTTACAGGATCTAAAGCTTGATTCGCTCCATTAAATAACATAAACAATCTTGCCGAATAACGCGTTCATCAAGAGTTAACATTGAAGGCATGGTTTTGCGCCTTATTTTTAATTGCTTGTTATCGATAGTGAAAAAATTATCAGTCACATCTTTGCCAAGTTCATCAATGGCGCGCAAGGGCATTATTGAATCCTGATTAACTAAGCCCAAACTTGTATTTGCGGTTATTTCGGTGAAATTCATGCGCTCTAAATCTTTATTAAACAATAAATCTGAATTGGTATCGCTAAAGCTAAAACTGCTATTTTCGGTTATTTTTACTTGGGCTGTGGTGTGAAATAGGTCAATATCTTGTGCATGTACTGGGTGGTCGGTGAGTTCATGCAAGTGTAAGCAAGCATTAAGATATTCAAAAGCATGGTCTATGCCGTGCTGTTGTCCAGGGCGACCGCATTCTAAGGTGACAGCTGGGCAAAGTTCGGCAAAAGCAGCAGATTGTACGCCTAGAGGTCTTAAGAAATAGACGGTTAAACGGCCAAATAAATTAGCCAGTTGTAAGTAGCGATTATCTAGCTTATTAATACAGGCATAGTGGGGGTTTAGACCAGTGTTGTTATGTACGTCGATGCTGGCAAAGACTTCTTTAGCGCGCATAATATCGACGATTTCTTGAGCGAACGTTGTTTCAGTGCAGTCTGGAATATTAGTGCCAGGCCAAATTCGGTTGTAATCCGGTTGTGTATCGAGTCGGCGTAGGCCTTGTTCAGCGGCATGTGTATTACCGAAAAAGATGGAAATAGAGCGCGGTAGTGATTGCTCTGTGTATTTGTTAAGCAGGCACTGTAGAGCTAAAAAACCAGTGGTTTCATTGCCGTGTAATAGTATGGAAATAAATAAAGGTTGTGGGTTTTTTCCGGATAAATGCAGTAGTGTCGGCTGTGGAAATAAAGTATGTAAATCTTGTGCTGTACAGCTAAGTAGCTTTTCTGGGTAGGTCGTTATTTGTTGAAGTTGCATAGTTTTAATTTAATTCCCATTGGCTAACAGGGATTTCTGAATATTGATGCGCTAAGTACGCTTCAGTCATTGATTTTAATGTTGCTTGCGGTAGCTGCATGAATTGGCGTTGCCACTGACTACCCGTTTGTTTGTTGGCGATTCGTTGCTCAATAATGCCTAGGTAAGTGTCTATATCAGCGTTAGCAATAGCTAATGATTGTAAACCTTTTCTGGCTCTGGCTAATAAATCAGTTTGTAGCAGTTTTTGTAAACCGTGTTTTTCGCCATCAAACCAGATTATATGGCTGTCCAAACCATGATGCGCGGCCTGATAGAAATTATCTTTTGCTTGGGCAAAGTCTAAAGGAATCCCGGTAGTCATAATTTCATCGCATAGGTCTTTGCTTAAGCCATAATAAAAAGCTGCATTGGCGATAGAGTCAATAATAGTTGGGCCGGCAGAAGGTGTGCGATGTTCAATTCTAATATGTGGCGTATGATCTTCATCAAATCCAACTAAGGGTCTATTCCAGCGCCAGATGGTGCCATTATGTAAGCGTAAATGTTCGAGCTTTTCAATGGGATCAGAAAATAACTCTGGGAGCAGAATAGGGAAGTGCTCTAAGTTTTCTTGGAAGCACTCCATAATTGATGCGCGCGCATAGCCTGAACCAAAGCTAACACGTTTTAATGGACCACGTGCTGAGCCTCCATAGCCGCCTGCCTCTATGGCTTGTTCAAAGAGTGGAATGCGTGATTCATGCCAAAGGTTTTTACCAAATAAATAGGGCGCATTGGCACAACTAGCTACGATAGCAGCAGAAGCAATAATCGAGGCATTATAAAAATGATGCGCTTGGTCTAGGGGTACCTGGGTGTGTAATTGTAATGAAGTCGTTGCTGATTCGAGCATGACATCATTATGATCAAATTTTAAATGCTCGATGCCGCCAATATCTATGTGAATAGGCTTACCGCGGATGTTCAATATTTGTTCATTTAATACACGATAGCGATTCATATCCGACATGTTTTTTAAGTTCATGGTAGACGGCTTGAGCGTGGGTAATGTGCCAATAATAAGAATATGATTATTTAAAGCTTGTGCGTGCTCGCAGGCCTTTTCCCAGGTTTGGCTTAGATTTTTATGTAGGCTACTGAACACTGTGCCTGTCAGTTTCTCAGGTATGCTATTTAGTTCGATATTGAATTTAGCTAATTCAGGAAAGGCTAAAGGGTCATTTAGGTTTTTTAGAAAAGAGACATTTTTCGGGCTGGCTTGCATGGAATCATCAATAAGCCATGCCTCTATTTCAAAACCAGCAACAGGCGCTTTTTGTGAGCATTGACCTTGTTTGATTAAGTCTTTTAAGTATTGCGTTTCTTGGCTTAATTTTTGGTGAAACTGAGTAAAATCACTAGGCTTAAATGCGCTGACGTTTATTTCTTGTCCCATAGTGGCTTCCTTGAGAGTTACATAAAATAACTTCAATCATTAGTAGGGCGGACTTTAGTCCGCCCTACTAATGATTGAAAGATACGCCAATGCCACCTAGACCGCAATAGCCTTCTGGGTGTTTGGCTAAATATTGCTGGTGTTCATTTTCCGCATAATAAAAAGTGGGTGTGGGCAAAATCTCGGTACTAATTTCATCGAATCCCGCTTGTGTGAGACGTTGTTGGTAGTGCTGTTTGGAGCTTAAGGCTGCATCAAGCTGCTCTTCTGTAGTTGCGTAAATAGCAGAACGATATTGAGTGCCTATATCGTTTCCTTGGCGCATGCCTTGTGTTGGGTTATGGGCTTGCCAAAATAAAATGAGTAAATCCTGATAGCTAATTTTCTCAGGGTCAAATAGCACTTTTACTACTTCAGTATGTCCTGTTAAACCCGTACAAAGTTCTTTATAGGTGGGATTTTGCGTAATACCACCGGCATACCCCACAGTGGTACTAAAAACACCTGCTTGTTGCCAAAAAAAACGTTCAGCCCCCCAAAAACAACCCAAGGCAAAGATGGCTGTTTGAATGGTGGTTGGAAAAGGTGGAGTGATAGGGTTTCCTGTAACAAAGTGTGACTCAGAAATACATATTGCAGTATCGCGACCCGCTAATGCCTCAACTTCATTGGGTAGCGTTAATTTTTTTTGCGAGAAGAGCATGGCGTGAGTTCATCCTTTTTGAGTTTTATCGGGTAGTTAAGTGGCAATGATTATGTCTTCCGGCTAGCTGAGTCTTCGAGCATTTTTTGCGTAAATATTTGTACATTATTGCGCCCTAATTCTTTTGCGTAATACATGGCAATGTCTGCGCTTTTTGCTAGACTGACTTGGTCTTGGCCGTGTTCAGGATAGCTGGCAACCCCTAAACTAGCGGTAATGGATAGTGAATATTCTTGGCAATCAAAGGATAGATTAAGCGCGTGGCAAATTTTTTCGGCGACCATAAGCGCATCATTTTGGCTTTCAATAGTAGGTAATAAAATAATAAATTCATCGCCACCGATACGTGCCACCGTGTCTGATTCACGTATACAATCGGTAATGCGTAGCGCCACTTCTTGTAATAATAAATCACCAATCGCATGACCATAATCATCATTGATCGGTTTAAATTTATCTAAATCTAGGAAAATTAGCCCTAGGTGCTCTTTATTACGCTTGGCAACGTGCAGTGCTTGTTCTAAGCGGTCACTGAGTAAGGCGCGGTTAGGTAAGCCAGTTAAGATATCGTGCTCCGCTAGATGCTTGATGCGCCTTTCAATCTGTTTTCGTTCGGAAATATCATTTTTGGCGACAATAAAATGTTGAATTTTACCTTTCTCGTCAATGACGGGTGAGATGTTAAGCTCTTCGTCATATAAACTGCCATCTTTACGGTAGTTGATAATTTCGCCATGCCAAGGAGTACCACTCAGGATTGTATCCCATAAGGCCTTATAAAAGTGACTGCCCTGCTTTCCTGTTTTAATTAATTCCGAAGGCTTATGGCCTATGGCTTCGGTAGATTGATAGCCAGTTAATTTTTCGAAAGCGGGATTTACCCATTCGATATTCGCATGTATATCGGTTATTACTACGCTAGTTTGTGAGGCTTCTAGTGCGGTGACTAGCATTTTGTTACGGTCAGTGATTTGTTTTTCCTGAGTAATGTCTCTAAAAGCGACTACAGCGCCTAATTTCAAACCAGCAAGGTGTATAGCGGCTACATTAACGACTACGGTAATTAAACGGCCATCTTTACGCGCAAAAACCTCTTCCGCGTGGCGCGTTTTTCCATCTAATAAGGTTTCTAGTGTGGGGCACTTATGGAATCGATGGCTATGGAATAAAGTTGCCGAGTGATTACCTAATACTTCATTTTCAATATAGCCTAATAACTTGAGAGCGGCAGGGTTAATGAAAGTACATCGACCTTGATTATCAAGCCCATAAACACCTTCAGCCAGAGCTTCAAGTAAAGCGCCTTGTTGTTCTGATTTTTCTGCTATTTGTTGGCGTTGCTGAATAATGCGCTTATTAAAAATCAATAAGTACAGGCTAAGCACTAAGATCAATAATAGTGATATGGTGGCAGTGATGATTGCTAGTTTATAACGCTGCCAAATATCTAATAGAGTAAAGACAGGTGCTGTGTCAAAGGGAGGGGCGCGCAAGGTACGTAAAATATTTTCTACCGGTGAATAATCCATAGGTATATTAAACCCTATCACGCCGTTAACTTTCTCGTCATGATCATGAAATAGCAATAAGGCTGCGGTAAAGTGAGCGGCAAGTTCTGAATCAGTATGTGGTAGTGCGGCAATAGGCCATTCAGGGTATAAACGGGTTGATAACAGATAAGGAAAGCTAGGGATACTTTGCTTATTGATAATTTTAAATAGAGATAAATCTAAATTATGCTCCTGTTGCAAAGCCTCTAAAACACCGGTACGTACGAAGCCGATATCGGCTTGCCTATTTAACACCGCATCAACCACATTATCATGTGGCATGTCAGTGATAATAAGTTGTTCTGGCTTAGGTAATGGAAGCCCTGCTTGGTATAAAGCAAAACTTTGCATTTGATAGCCACCGAGCGAGGTTGTTTTAGTGGTGGCAATGCGTTGGTTTTGTAAATCTTTCAGTTGAGTTATGTCGTTACGTGTTGCTAAGGTAAAAATAACCCCTGCAAATGCGTATAATGTATGTTGTTTTGTTTGTTTTATCAGGCTAGCGAGTGGTGAAGATAAGTTGTATTGCTCTTTGAGTTGAATATAGTAACCCGGATTAGTTAGCACAAAGTCAATTTGTCGAGTGGCAACCGCATTGCCTAAATCAGAGAATGTGAAGGCCTCAACAGTAAAATTACGCTGAGGTATTTTTTCGTGAAAATAATTTTCTAAGGGTTTCCAGCGGGCAAGTGTTTCTGCTTTAGGGCGATAAGCCAAAATGCCGATTTTTACAGGTTCGTAATTAGTCTCTACGGATGCGAAAACGGAATTGATTGAGAAAAGGCTAGAGAATATTAAGGCTATTACGAAATAACGCGGCATTTTTCTTATGTAGGGTCGTAATATTGCTTGAAAAATTCGCATATAGTCTCGGTTTATTCAGAGTATTAATTTATAGAGCTGTTCTAGGTAAAAAGTCTGAGGTAAATAAGTTTAGCGAGGGAACGGGCCGACTTAGAATGTTAGATTTTAGCATAAGAGCAGATAATAATTTAGTGCTTTGTAAGAGCTGAGGTTTTTCGCCACCCATTAATAAACGATTGTATTTAATGCTTGGTAGCAATAGGCCTTTGTAGTTATTGGTGACTTTTTCTGGTACTACATTTAGATGAGTAGCCATACGATAAGAGGCGTCTGGCGTATTGCTTTGAAAGTGCTGTAAGGCTCGGAAGTGACTTGCAATTAAATGTTCAATTGCCTTTTTATGAGAGCTTAAAGTACTTTGCCGCACTGCTAAAACATCGACAATCATATTTGGTGTTTTTCGGCTGTCATAGAGCTTTCTTGCATTTATTGAAAGTAAGTTTCCCGCGACTGGCTCATAGGTGATAAGTGCGTCAACTTTTCCTGCTTGCCAAGCGCTTTCGTGATTATCAATAGTTAGTGCTACTTGTTTAATATCGTTAGGTGTTAAGCCGGCTGATTGTAGTGCTTGGCTTAGAATAACAGCGCCTAAAGCGCCTTGTTCAACTCCAATACTCTTGCCTTTTAAGTCACTTAGCTGCTTAATGCTGGGTTTGGCTAAAAGCATATCTGCTCCAGCAGAAATATCAAAAACAAGAACGACAGTTAGCGGGATTCGCATTTCACGGGCGCGCAAGACTTCATCTAAAGTTAGAGCGGCTCCATCGACTAAGCCATCTTTAAGTGCTTGTAGTGAAGCTGTTGCTGAATTTGTTTCTACTAGCTTGACTTGTTGTTTATCTAACCAGTTTTCTTGGCGCGCAAGAAACATAAATTCATAACCTGGCCAAACATGCGCAGCGATACGCAATGGCTCATTAGGCGTAGAGCTGAATTCGCAGCTGCTTAAAAATAACAATAAGATGGCGGTAGTAAGGGGATGCAAAATAAGTCGATGTGGCATAGTCATATTTGGTGCTGTTTTTTAACTCTAAATAGCTTGGTAGGGAGCGGCTTTAGCCCGCTTATTGCTAAATATTGGCGGGCTAAAGCCGTGTCCTACAATTTATATTCGCTAGCTTAATTTATAAAAAGTATAGTAAATAACGGCATTTTTCATATTTTAGTTGACAATTATAATGACCAAATTCACCGTCATTCCCGATAAAAGAACTCGGGGATGACGGGCGTATTATGCGCCCTCATAGTATCAACTACTTTTAACTCTTATTGAAGGATGCCTAAATAACTTCTGTTTTGTCTTGCAGCAATTCAAGCAAAGTTTCTGCTTTAGATACACCAAATTCACCAGAGCCTTCTACGCCCAGATATTTAACTTCTCCATTATCTACTAACATGGCAAAGCGAAAACAACGAATACCCATGCCGCCTTTAGTCAAGTCACGATCTAAGCCCAGAGCTTGAGTATAGATTGCACTACCATCAGCCATCATGCGCACTTTTCCCGCGGCGTTTTGTTCTTTACCCCAAGCAGCCATAACAAAAGCGTCATTGACTGATAAACACCAGATTTCATCAGCACCTTTCGCTTTAAGTTGCTCGGCATACTTAATATATCCGGGTAAATGTTGGGCGGAACAAAGCGGAGTAAAGGCACCGGGTACGCCAAAGATGATGATTTTTTTACCTTGGGATTGCTCTATGACATCTAGTGTCTGTGGATTAGTTGGGCAGGCTGTTGCGGCATCGAACTCGGTGCATTCAGTGAGTTGGCCAGCAGGTAAACGATCGCCTATAGAAATAGTCATGGAGGTTCCTTGTTTGCGTTGTGAAGCTGCCACATTTGCACAGGGGCTTGATAGTGTCAAGAAATCTGCCAAAAGCAGATGAATATAATAACAAATGGCTAAATCATTGGGAGATGCGTAAATCACTTAGTAAAATGTCGGACAATACTTATATTTATGGCAGGTACCTCATTTTGGATTTCATTGAACAGCTTATTCTTTTTGCTATCTCTTTACTAGCCAATACCTTTTCCTCTTTTAGTGGAGGTGGCGCGGGGCTTATTCAATTTCCTGCTTTGATTTTTTTAGGTTTAAGTTTTTCAGTGGCATTGGCAACCCATAAAATCGCCAGTGTGGCATTGGGCGTCGGTGCAGCATTGCGTTATTTAAAAAGTAGTCCGTTAGAGCGTTATTTTGTTTTGTTGATTTTGGGGACAGGGGTGCCTGGCGTTATTATTGGAGCACGATTGATTCTTTTTGTCCCTGATCGTGTTGCTATGATTGCTTTGGGTGTTTTAACGGGAGGGTTAGGGATTTATTCTATATTAAAGCCTGATCTAGGTCAGAACTATCAAAACAAACATCGAGACTCTAAAGGTTATATGATCGGTGGGGTAGTACTGTTTTTTTTAGGTATATTAAATGGCTCTTTAACCTCAGGAACAGGCTTATTTGTCACTTTATGGTTAGTCGGCTGGTTTGGTATGGATTATCAGCGAGCGATTGCTTATACCTTGATTCTGGTCGGTTTTTTTTGGAATGGTTCAGGCGCGGTGACTTTAGGCTTGTACGGTGTTATACGCTGGGACTGGCTACCGGCGTTATTACTTGGTTCTTTATTAGGCGGTTATTGGGGGACGCATTTAGCGATTAAGCACGGAAATCGTTGGATTAAGCATGCCTTTGAGCTGGTGACTTTGTTGATTTCGGCGAAATTATTATTGGGAAATTAATGCAAATACTTGCCTATAAAGACTTTAGCCCAGTGTTATGGCATTTTTAGGACAGGACAGTATTTTCCAAAGGAATAAGGTTTTTAGTTCCTTTTAGTTGATATAGGTTTATTTTGGCTATGTCACCGTTAAGTGTTGAAAAATTTATTTAGTAAGCTAAAAGAATTATTACCCCTCCCCTCAATTCCCCTTTACCAAGGCATAGGTACCCACACATCTTTTGGTGAGAAAAAACACCTGTAGATGGGTAGGGCTATGTGCCTATCTTTTTAGGCATATAGTGAAACCCATCACAATGCGCATAAAGTGATGGGTTTCGCAAGAAGA
>Ga0164315_10004663_pt1 | contig 10638 bp, 9 predicted proteins | sample GuaBasSedimGuay6_FD_113737 | JGI IMG/M metagenome (GOLD analysis project Ga0164315, IMG submission 113737) | Subseafloor sediment microbial communities from Guaymas Basin, Gulf of California, Mexico - Guay6, Core 4569-2, 0-3 cm | ecosystem: Environmental > Aquatic > Marine > Hydrothermal vents >...
ATCGAACTGCTGTGTCCGCATTGTGATGCCCACCTGGGACATATTTTCAATGACGGGCCGCCGCCGACGGGACAACGGTATTGTATTAACTCGGCGTCACTGAAGTTTGTGGATGATAAAAATCATCCCTGATGATTTCCCGCTTTCTCACAGCTGTTGCATTGATCTCTTTTCTCGCAGCCTGCTCCGGCCCGGCTTACTACATGCAGGCCATTTCAGGCCAGTTAAAACTGATGCACGCACGCCAGGATATTCAGTCACTACTGGATAAGCCCTCAACCGGCTCAGAACTTGCAGCACAACTTAAGGCCGCCAACCGAATCAAAGCATTTGCGACAGACACCCTGGATCTGCCGGCCAGCGGCAGCTATTCCAGCTATGTTGAAGTCGATGGCGATGCGCTGGTATGGAATGTTGTTGCTACCGAAGAATTCTCACTGGAAGCCAAAAAGTGGTGCTTCCCGGTCGCTGGCTGTGTGCCCTACCGGGGATATTTCAAGCAGAAAAAAGCACAGGATTCCGCCATCCGTCTGCGTAATAAGGGCATGGATGTCTATGTTGCACCTGCCGCCGCGTACTCTTCTCTGGGATGGTTCAGCGACCCCCTGCTCAGCACCATGGTCTCCGGCACCGATATCCGCCTGGCCGCCTACCTGTTCCATGAACTGGCCCATCAACGTCTGTATATCAAAGGTGACGGGGTCTTTAATGAGGGCTATGCCAGCTTCGTGGAAGATGCCGGGATCAGAGTCTGGCTGGAATCCAATCAACGACAGGACGAATTAATTCAAAGACAGCGGCTTAAAAACGCCAGTAAAGACTTCAATGATCTTGTCGGTAAAGTGCGCGACGAACTGAATAATCTCTATGGCACAGACAAGTCCCAAGCGGTCAAGCGGAAGCAAAAGACTGAAGTCTTTCAGACCTTTTTACATTCTTATGAGCAGCTAAGCACCGACAAGTGGAGCGGTAAGCGTTATTACGCTTCCTGGTTTGATCAGCCCATCAACAACGCCAGGCTCGCGCTTTACAACGCCTATGAAGGCAGCCATTGCGCGTTCCAGGGTTTGTTCCACCAGGCCGATGGCGATATGCGGGAGTTTCATCGACTGGCAGAGCAGAAATCCAGGCTTCAAAATGAAGATCGTGCAGCGTGGTTAAAACAAGCATGCCCGGGCAAAATGCCCCCAGGCGAGTTTTGAAAAATCATGCCCCGAAACTTTGAATCCCTTGTTACAATACGCTCGTTCAAATACGGCGCCGATTTGTGACCCGATTAAAACTAAAAACATCGAGCCTGTTGTCGGCCATTTGCCTTTTCCTGGTTCCTTTCCAGGGCGCTGCTTCTGCAGCCGAGGTGGAAACCACGCAACTGGCCTGTCCCGGCCCCAGCCTGGCACCCAGGTTCAAAAAAGCACCTGACCGTGAAAATTCACCCATCTCACTACAAGCCCGGCACTTCGATGCCCCGAACACAGGCGTCGCCGAAGCCCGTGAACAGGTAGAACTGAGCCGCGCTGACCAGCTACTGACCACCGATCTATTACGCTACGATCCTGAAAGCAAAACAGTCACCATGCCGGGGCAAATGTTCTATAAAGACTCTGTCATGTACATGAGCGGCGCAAGCGCACACTACAGTTTTCTCGATGAGCATGGTCGCTTCACACAGGTTGATTACGGCTTGACAGGCTCCAGCGCGAACGGCAGTGCAAACGAAGTATTGGTAGATTCTGGCAATCATTCTTTATTGCGTGAGCTGCAATTCACAACCTGCCCGGGTGAAAAACCGGAATGGCTCCTGACCGCAAATGAGCTTGAACTGGATTTTGACAAAGGCGTTGGCACAGCCAGGAAGGCCAAGCTTGAGTTCTTTGATATTCCTATTCTGTATTTACCCTATATGACATTTCCAATCGATGACCGGCGCAAGAGTGGTTTTCTTTATCCGGCCATCAGCACGGCAAATGACAATGGCTTTGAGTTCAGCATTCCCTACTACTGGAACATTGCCCCCAACCAGGACGCCACGATTACACCACGCCTGTTCACAGAACGCGGCGTTATGGTCACGGGTGAATACCGGATTATTACCCGACGTACCAGTGGTACTGTGAATTTTGACTGGTTGCCCAGCGATAAAAAAACCCGCGAACTCCGCTACCATTACCGCTTTAATCATGACGCCCGCCTCAGTCGCCGCTGGCGCAGCAAGGTACTGGTCGACAGGGTTAGTGATGACCAGTACTTCCAGGATTTCAGCAACAGCCTGGCCTCAGCATCAAGACAATACCTGCGCAGCAAGGCCGGTATTTATGGTGGTGGTCACTACTGGACTTTTTCGGCTATCGCAGATGTTTTCCAGGTGGTTGATGAGGCCGTCACACCTTTCAACGAGCCCTACAGACGCTTGCCACGTATTGCCTTCGACCTCGATCGTCCTATGGGACTTCAGGGCCTGCGCCTGCAGATGGATGCCGAACTGGTTTATTTTGACCGGGATGCCGGTACCACAGGCGCACGTTTTGATGTCTTCCCCCGTATCGAGTGGAATATCGGTACCAACTGGGGCTATATGCGGCCCAGTGCCGGTTACCGTTATACCTCATATGAGCTGAACAGGCGTGGGCTGCCGGGTGATGAATCGCCCAGTCGCGGTACGGAAATCATCAGCTTTGACTCTGGAATGTTTCTTGATCGTGACAACGGCAAAGGCAGGGTACAGACCCTCGAACCCCGGCTGTTCTATCTATACGTACCCTACAAAAACCAGGAAGATTTTCCCGATTTTGATTCGGCACCCTTTACCTTCGGGTTTAGCCAACTGTTCCATTACAACCGATTTACCGGTGCCGATCGCCAGTCTGACGCAAACCAGCTAACCCTGGCCCTGACCACACGCTCCATCAACCAGGTGGCAGGGCGTGAACTCTGGAGCCTGAGTTTTGGACAGATAGTTTACTTCGAATCACAGAAAGTTCTGCCAGCTTCGACCAGCACTATCATCACCGACCCACTGGATGACAGCGCATCACCCTTTATTGCAGAGTTCGTACTTCATCCCACGAGACGGTTGAGAAGTCGTGTCAGCCTGCAATGGGACTGGCAAAACAGTGAAATTGATGTGGCAGTACTGGGTGTGAGCCATACCGCGACCAGCGGTCGCCGCCTGGGGGCGGAGTATCGCTTCCGGCGCGACAGCCTGGATCAGTTTGACATCCGCTACTATCAGCCCATCAACGAGAGATGGCGGATTCTGGCCCGCGTCAATTACTCTATACAGGATTCGGACTTGCTGGCCGCTGAAGCCGGTTTTGAATATGACAGCTGTTGCTGGGCACTGCGGGTTGTCGGCAAACGCTTTCTCAGAAATCGTGATGGTGACCACCGCGATGCACTATATGTTCAACTGGTACTCAAAGGCCTGGGTAATTTTGGCCGCAGAACAGCACCACTTTTCTATGATCTTGCCAATTAGTGTGATGTAAGGTGAAGACATGCAAAAAACTCCGGTAAAAACCAACAACATCCTTGAAGGTGTTCGTTATGAAATCCGCGGCGATCTGGCCGCACGGGCTGTCGAACTCGAACGACAGGGTTACGAAATTATTTCCCTGAATATCGGTAACCCGGGGTTATTCGGCTACCGCACACCGGAAACCATGCGCCTGGCCATGATTGAAAACCTGGGCCAGAGTGAGGCTTATTGCCACCAGAAAGGTATTTTTCCGGCCCGCGAAGCAGTGGTAATGCAACAGCAGGAACGGGGAGTCATGGATGTCACCGCAGATGACGTATTCATGGGAAATGGTGTTAGTGAGTGTATCGATCTCGCATTACGGGCTTTGCTCAACAGCGGCGACGAGGTTCTGGTCCCCAGCCCGGATTACCCGCTGTGGAGCGCCTCGATTTCCCTGAACCATGGCACGCCGATTTACTACCATTGCCTGCCTGAGAATAATTTCCAACCCGATCCGGATGAGATTCGCAGCCTGCTGACAGATCGCACCCGTGCTATTGTCCTGATCAACCCCAATAATCCTACCGGTGCTGTTTACAGTCGGGAATTACTCGCAGAAATCGCCAGCATCGCCGAACAGAACCAGATCGCTGTCTTCAGCGATGAGATCTATGACGAAATGCTCTACGGCGATGCAGAACACATTCCCATGGCCACACTGGTTCACGATACCCTGTGCGCGACATTCAACGGACTATCAAAAATCTACCGTGCCTGTGGTTACCGGGTCGGTTGGATTGCCTTCAGCGGTGACCGGGAACATGCCAAAGAATACCTGCATGCAGTCGAGTTACTGGCTTCCCTGAGATTATGTGCCAACGTGCCGGGGCAGTGGGCAGTACAGACTGCGCTGGGCGGCTACCAGAGTGTCCGGGAGTTGACATCAGAGGGCGGCCGTCTGTTCCAGGCCCGGCAGGCCATCATCGATGGGGTAAACAACAGCAAGTTCATGTCCTTGTGCGAGCCGAATGGGGCTATGTATGCATTTCCTGCGATTGATACCTCCTTATTCGAATCATTCGATGACCAGAGATTTGCGATGGAATTACTGGAGAAAAAACACGTCCTGATCGCTCCGGGCAGCAGTTTCAATGTGCCTTACCGGAATCATTTCCGTCTGACCACACTACCCACAGAGCGGAAAATGCACACCGTTTTTGAACGTATGGAAGAAGTGTTGGAAACAATGCGGCTTACACCGTAGTGGTTCCTACGTTAAAATAGCCAACCTGATGAAACAGGAAGAATCGGATAACACAGAATGGCAGAATCCCGGAGACAAGCCTTTATGAGAAGTTTTAGCCACCCTGCAATATGGCTCGTGTGTATCACCCTGGTGTCGGGCCTGTTTTCGGGCCTGCTAACCAGCCCGGTGCATGCCCAGGACACCGTCCAGATCGACTCTATCGTGGCACTCGTGGATGACGATGTCGTACTGCGAAGCGAACTTGATCTTGCCATTAAGGGCATTGTCGACAGAATCCGTTCGCAGGGTGGAGATTTGCCACCCCAACACCTGCTTGAAAAACAGGTGTTGGAACGCCTGATAGTCCGCCGCTTGCAATTGCAACGCGCCTTTCAGACCGGTATCCGGGTCAGCGATGCCGATATTGACCAGTCTTTGCTGATGCTTGCCCAGCAAAACCAGATCACGCTGATGCAGTTACGCCAGGTAATTGAGAATGACGGCGAAGATTTTGCCGAGTTCCGCCAGAACATCGGTGAGGAAATGATGACCGAACGCCTTCGCCAACGCGTCATCAACAGCATGGATCCTATTACCGATACAGAGATTGATATCCTGTTGGCCTCCGACCGTTTCCAGGGTGGCGAATACAATATCTCACACATTCTGATTGCCCTGCCCGATGGCGCGACCCCGCAACAGATATCCATGCAGGAATCCAAAGCCAATAACGTCCACCAGCAACTGGAAGAGGGCCTGGATTTTGCCTCCGCAGCTATCAGCTATTCGGGTAGCCAGGAAGCCCTTGAAGGTGGCCTGGTCGGCTGGCGGGATCTCAACTCGGTTCCCGTGGTTTTTTCTGATGCCATCAGGAACCTGAGAGCGGGTCAATTCACCGTCCCTATCCGTAGCCCGGCCGGATTCCACATTATCAGAGTCAATGATTACCGCGATCAAAGCCAAGTTATGGCAACGGAATTTCACGCCCGGCATATCATGATCGAAACCAATGATTTGATTGGGCCTCGTCAGGCGATGGAGCAAATCCGGGAGATCCGCCAGAAACTTGTAGACGGGGAAGATTTTGCAGAATTGGCCAAGGAAAACTCCGATGATGTTTCCAGTGCCAATCTTGGTGGCGATATGGGCTGGTTTGTTCCCCAGTCCTACGGCGAGCGCATGGAACAAACGCTGTCTGCAATGCAGGATGGCGCAATCTCCGAACCTTTCCAGACCGAAAATGGCTGGCATATCATTGAGCGCCTTGGCATGCGCGAGAAGGATGTGACCGAAGAGTCTCTGCGCAATGCTGCACGCAATAATCTGCAACAGCAAAAAATGGATATTGAAGTCGAACGCTTTTTGCAGCAGATGCGCGACGAGGCATTCGTAGAAATCAGACTGGACGCCTGAACTGCAAGGTTGATCATGATTAAGGATATTCCAGTGCTTGCACTGACGCCGGGAGAGCCGGCAGGTATTGGGCCCGAATGTACAATTCGCCTGGCCCACGATCACCCTGAATTGCGTTTGCTGGCAGTTGCAGACCCGCAGTTGCTGTCCTCTGCAGCCGAGAAGCTGGGTTACGATATACCCCTTCACCGCTGGAAACCGGGCGACGAGGTCACAGCTGGCCGGCTCAGCTACTTTTCACAAACACTGGGCCAGGCAATCAAGCCCGGACAGCTTGACCCCGCCAACGCAAAGTATGTTGTTGAAACCATCAAATCAGCGGTAAGACTGGTTCGAGCCGGCCACGCTGGCGCGCTGGTAACAGGGCCGGTACATAAAGGCGTGATCAACGATGGCGGAATACCATTCAGTGGCCACACGGAGCTACTGGCAGAATTAGCGGGGTTGAAGAAAGTAGTTATGATGCTGGCTGCCGACGATCTCCGTGTGGCGCTCGTGACTACCCACCTGCCCCTGCGCGACGTACCCGATGCCATCACCATTGAAAATGTCCGCAGCAGTTTACGCATCACAGACCATGCGCTTCGGACGCAATTTGGTATCAGCGAACCCGTGATCCAGGTACTGGGTCTGAACCCGCATGCTGGAGAAGGTGGTCACCTCGGTAGTGAAGACGCTCAAATAATTCAAAAAGCCATAGACGAGTGCAGATCCGACGGTATTAACGCACTGGGACCGGTGCCAGCCGACACGGCCTTCATACCTCCACGCCTGGCGACCTGCGATGCCGTGCTGGCGATGTACCATGACCAGGGCCTGCCGGTACTGAAACACGCGGGCTTTGGCAGGGCGGTCAATATCACCCTCGGCCTGCCTTTTATCCGTACATCGGTAGATCATGGCACGGCCCTGGATATCGCCGGAAAAAATCAGGCCGATGCTTCCAGCATGTACATCGCGGCCAGAACCGCGCAAAGTATGTGCCGATGAAACACAAAGCACGTAAACGATTCGGCCAGAACTTTTTGCATGACCAGCAAGTCATCGATCGCATCATCTCCTGCATCGCACCCCGGCAAGACGATTTGCTGGTCGAGATCGGCCCCGGTCAGGCGGCACTCACACGACCGTTGCTAGCGAGCGGCGCCGAACTCCATCTGATAGAAATTGACCGTGACCTGGTGGCACGGCTACAAAAACAATTTGCTGACGAAAGCAACATCACCATCCATGCCTGCGATGCGCTCAAGGCAGACCTGCCGGAGATCACCGGCAAGCGCCCGTTCAGACTCATCGGCAACCTGCCCTATAACATCTCCACACCCCTGATTTTTCATATATTGCAATGGCATGAGCAAGTTGTGGATATGCATTTTATGCTGCAAAAAGAAGTTGTGGACCGCATGGCTGCCGCGCCGGGCAGTCGCACTTACGGACGCTTGTCTGTCATGACCCAGTTCCGTTGTAATATTACCCCGCTGTTTGACGTGCTGCCGGAAAGCTTCACACCCGTACCCAGGGTCTGTTCCAGTATTGTTCGTTTACAGCCATGGAGAGAACCTCCGGCCGACCCCGGTTCATTCAGAAACCTTGAGCGGGTGGTAGCGGCGGCATTTTCCCAGCGCAGGAAGACATTGCGCAACAGCCTCAGGGACCATTTAAACGCAGATCAGATCCAGGCGGCCGGCATTGACCCTGGTCAGCGGGCGGAGCAACTCAGCCTGGCACAATTTGCCGCACTTGCGCGGTCATTACCTCATCATGCGGACTGATATCCCATGTCTACCTACCTGATTGGTGACATACAGGGTTCCTATGATTCTTTGCAGCGCCTGTTGCAAAAAATTGTGTTTGATCCCGCTGCCGACAAGTTGTGGTTATGTGGTGACCTTGTTAACCGCGGAGGGCAGTCTTTACAGGTTTTACAACTGCTAAAAAGCCTTGGGCAATCGGTTAGTGTCACCCTGGGAAACCACGACATGCACCTGCTGGCAAATTACGAACTCCATCCGGATGGAGGCTCAGGGAATAAAGAATTTGATGAAATATTTGCGGCATCGGATTGCGCTTCGCTGATGGACTGGTTATGTAGCCATCCACTCGCTTCCTGGTCGGAAGAACACCAATTGCTGCGGGTTCATGCGGGCGTCATACCACAATGGACCTGGCAGGCAACGATCAGCGCGGGCCAGGAAATATCCGATGTTTTAAATTCTGACAAACGTGGTGCATTTTTACGCCACATGTATGGAAACCGCCCAAGGCGGTGGCGCGAGGACAGAACCGGTTGGAAACGCCTGCGCCTGATCAACAATATTCTGACCCGTTTGCGTTTTTGTGATGAGATCGGTCGTGGTATCTATAACGTGTCCGGTCCACCAGGAAGCCGGCGGGGCAACTATAAGCCATGGTTCAAGCAGAAACATCGCCTGACCAGGGATGTGACCATCGCATTCGGACACTGGGCCGCCCTGGGCTTGCGTATAAAAAAACGCTATATCTGTATGGATTCAGGCTGTGTCTGGGGTGGGAAGCTGAGCGCATTCAGCCTGGAAGACCGTACCCTCTACCAGGTTCGAGGTCCCCGGCGTAAGAAATTCAGGAAGTGATGCGGATCAGTTCGGCAATCCGGTAGGCAAGTTTGTTGTTTTCATCCACCTGAAATTGCCTTTCCCCTGTTTGCTTCCACTGCTTGTCATCCCAGGCGGGAAACCAGGTATCCGCTTCCGGTTGTATATCAATCAATGTGAGGACCATTCGCTGCGCGAGCGGCAGCGCCAGCGTATACAACTGGCCACCGCCTATCACCATGACCTCATCAGCCTGTGAAATCTCAACGGCGTCTGTAAGTGAACCGGCAACATCCGCACCGGCAGCAACAAAACCCGGGTTCCGACTAATGACAATATTCTGTCGCCCGGGTAAAGGCCTGCCAATGGCTTGCCATGTTTTTCGCCCCATCACAATGGCCTTGCCCATGGTGGCCTTTTTAAAATGTTGAAGTTCGGCCGGTAAATGCCATGGCATCCTGCCATCCAGGCCTATTGCCCTGTTTTTTCCCATTGCGGCAATCAGCGTGATCGGTTTGTTCATGTCAGACAGAGATCGGTGCCCTGATGCCCGCATGGCACTGGTAGTTTTGTAAATCAAAATCCTCGTAGACAAATCCGAACAGATCCTTTCTGTCAGGATTAATCTGCAATGTTGGTAACGGCAGCGGTTCACGCGACAACTGGGTATTGACCTGCTCAAGATGATTCAGGTAAATGTGTACGTCACCCAGTGACAGGATAAAGTCACCCGGCTCAAGGCCCACTACCTGTGCAATCATCATCGTCAGCAGCGCATAGGATGCAATATTAAAAGGCACGCCGAGGAACACGTCGGCGCTGCGCTGATACATCTGGCAACTCAACTTGCCATTGGCTACATGAAACTGAAACATCATGTGGCACGGTGGCAGGGCCTGCAGACCGGCGCGGGCATTGTCCTGAGGGCTGTGCGATTCATCCGGTAAAACCGCCGGGTTCCAGGCGGAAATGATATGGCGGCGTGAATGCGGTCTGTTTCGCAAGTCATCCAGCAGCAGGCTCATCTGGTCGATATGTCTGCCATCCGGGGCAATCCAATTACGCCACTGGGCACCATACACGGGCCCCAGGTTGCCGTTTTCATCTGCCCACTCATCCCAGATCGAGACACCGTTCTCTTTCAGGTAGGCGACATTGGTATCGCCTTTGAGGAACCACAGTAGCTCATGAATAATCGAGCGCAGGTGTAACTTCTTGGTCGTCACGCAGGGGAAGCCCTCGGACAGGTCAAAACGCATCTGGTAACCAAACAGGCTGATGGTGCCGGTGCCGGTTCTGTCTTCCTTGCGACTGCCTTTATCCAGAATGTCTTGCAATAGCTGCAGGTAAGTTTTCATGCTTTGGGATTAACCTTTGTTGATGATGAGCCGGACTGGTAAGCGAAGACCATGATAACAATACCGGCGGCTATCATGGGCAGGGACAACAGCATACCCATGGTCAACCATTGCATTGCCAGAAAGCCGATATGCTCATCCGGCTGACGGAAAAACTCGACCACTAACCTGAATATTCCATAGCCCAGTAAAAACAGACCGGAAATGGCAGCGCGTGGCCTCGGCCTTCGGGAGTACCACATCAGAATCAGAAACAAGGCCAGGCCTTCCAGTCCAGCCTGGTACAACTGGCTTGGGTGCCTCGCAAGGTGATCCAGTGCGCCTGAACGCCAGGCTTCATTAAGTGCTGCCGTCTCTCCCGGCCTGAAGCCGGTAGATTTGGCAAAAATCATGGCCCAGGGCACATCCGAAAGGCGCCCCCATAGTTCACCGCCAATAAAATTCCCCAGGCGGCCAAATGCCAACCCAAGAGGCACCATGGGTGCCACGAAATCAGCGACCTGCCAAAATGATCTGCGTGTCCGCCGAGCAAACCACGCCATGGCAAAGATCACACCGAGCAGGCCACCATGGAATGACATACCGCCATCC
>Ga0164315_10004664_pt1 | contig 10637 bp, 7 predicted proteins | sample GuaBasSedimGuay6_FD_113737 | JGI IMG/M metagenome (GOLD analysis project Ga0164315, IMG submission 113737) | Subseafloor sediment microbial communities from Guaymas Basin, Gulf of California, Mexico - Guay6, Core 4569-2, 0-3 cm | ecosystem: Environmental > Aquatic > Marine > Hydrothermal vents >...
CTGCCGATCACCGATCCGCCCTCCTTCAGCCGCTTTAAAAAGCTGGGTTGGCAAAGAGAACAGATTATTTCTGTCGTCAGTCTTTCGGTCAATCTCCACCTGAACGATCTGGGCGTTGTGACCGGAGCAGCTGTTGCGCTGGGCGCGGTGGCCGCAACACCGAGGCGTGCACCGAGCGTCGAGGCGGTTCTGATGGGCCAATCCCTTGAGCCTGCAGCAATCGGCCGTGCCGTCGAGGCAGTCCAAGACGACATCACCCCGATCGACGATGTTCGGGCGCCCGCGTGGTACCGCCGGGTGGCTGCGGGCACGCTCTTGGAGCGCATGCTCGAGGAGGCCGCTGATGGCTGATCCCTTGATCACTGTCGATCTGATCCTCAACGATGTTCAAAGGACCTTTCGTGTGCCACCGGGCAGACGACTCTTGGATTTGATCCGGGATGATGCCGGATTGACGGGCACCAAGGAAGGTTGTGGGGCCGGAGAATGTGGAGCCTGCACCATTCTGCTTGACGGTCGGCCCGTCCCGTCCTGTCTGGTCCTTGCCGCCTCCTGTGAAAACCGCACGGTCACGACCGTCGAGGGTCTGGTGCACGATGGCAAGCCCCACCCCATTCAAGAGGCGATGGTCGAAACCGGGGGCGTGCAGTGCGGCTTCTGTACCCCGGGCGTCATCATGACGTCGGCCGCCCTTTTGGAGAATTCGATCTCAGACCGAGAAGATCAGGGCCGAAGGCTGGCCGGCAATCTCTGCCGATGCACCGGGTACGAAAAGATTTTCAAGGCCTTGGAAGTCGCCGGAGATATCGATGACTGATTGCCGTGCCCCACTCGGCGGATCACACCGGCGCCCGGACGCTATGGCCAAGGCCACCGGACAGACCCGGTATGTCGGAGATATGGCGCTGCCCGGCATGCTCCATGCCGCCATCGCCGTCAGTGATCGTGCTTCGGCCAAAATTCTTAGGCTCGACACCGAAACCGCCAGGGCCCTGTCCGGTGTCGAAACAGTGCTGACGGCGACCGACATTCCCGGAGAGAACCAGGTCGGGGTCATCTTCCCCGATCAACCACTCCTGGTGACGGACCGAGTGCGAATGATCGGCGACCGGGTGGCCCTGGTGGCGGCTCGCTCGCCGGAGGCGGCTCTGACTGCTGCCCGGTCGATCACTCCGGATTATGAAGACCTCGCTGGGGTTTTTGACCCGGAACAGGCTCTGGAACAAACCTCTCCGGCTGTGCACGGCACCAGCAACCTTCTCAAGACTTTTCAGGTCCTTCGGGGAGAGAGCGATTCTGATCAACTCGATGCCGATGTTGTCGTCGAAGCACGCTTCGAAGTTGGCGGACAGGACCATGCCTACCTGGAACCTCAAGCCTGTCTGGCCGTACCAGAAGGCGACAGGATTACCATTTTTGCCAGTTGCCAGTGCCCCTTCTACATCCAGCAGGCAGTAGCACGGGTTTTGGCGATTCCTCTGGCGTCGGTCCGCGTCGAGCAGGCGCCGACCGGCGGCGCCTTCGGAGGCAAAGAGGATTACCCCTCGGAACCTGCCGCTTGCGCCGCGGTATTGGCCTGGCGGAGCCGCCGGCCCGTCCGCTTGCTCTTTCCCAGAGAATTCGATCTTCAGGTCACAACGAAACGCCATCCGATGGTCGTCAACCATCGTTGGGGCGCAAACCGGGACGGGAAATTGGTGTTTGCCCGGGTGGAAGCCGTACTGGACGGCGGCGCCTATGCCGGGTTATCGACTGTGGTCGCTGAGCGGGCCAACGTCTCGGCCATCGGTCCCTACGCGGTACCCAACGTCACCGTGAGAACCCGGATCGCCTATACCAACAATCTATTCGGGGGCGCTTATCGAGGGTTCGGTGCACCGCAGGTCAGCTTCGCCTCGGAGGCGACGATGGATATGCTGGCCCACCGGCTTGGAATGGACCCTGTAGAATTTCGCCGGCTCAATGTCGTGACCCCCGACGATCCTTTGACCTGCACAGCTCAAACCCTGGCGGCGCCTCAGATGGCACGTTTGTGCCTTGATCGGGCGGTTGACGACGCCGATCGAAACCAAATGCCCCGCCGGGCGCCGACCTCCTGGCGGCGTGGCCGTGGGGTCAGCCTGGTTCTCTACGGTGTCAACCTCCACCGGGGCGGCCAGTTCCTTGACAGGTCGTCGGCGGTTATCATTTTGCAGCCGGATGCGTCGGTCATCGTCCGGGTCGGCCTGACCGAGATGGGTCAGGGAAATTTGACCGCCGTTCAAACAGTCACTGCGGCTGCCCTTGGCATCAAGCCCGAGCGAGTCCAGGTCTGGCAGCCGGACACAACGACGGTTGCCGATTCAGGTCCGACGGTCGCCTCGCGAGGATCCCATGCCTCCGGGAGGGCGGTTCTGGACGCTGTCGAACGGCTACGGAAACGATTGGACCCCGTCGCAGCCGAAATGCTGGGCTGCCGACCGGAAGAGGTCGAATTGGCCGACAGCTGCGCCCGGGTTTCTGGTGGTGGACAGTCGATTCCCGTGCGCGATGTGGCGCAGGAGATGGTTGCCCGGAGGATTGAGACGATCTCCACCGGCTGGTACCGCTCCAAACCACGAGAGTTCGACGAGGCCACCGGCATGGGCGACGCCTACGGCTCGTACGCAATGGCATGTCACGTCGTCGATGTCGCCGTAGACCCGGACCTCGGCCTCGTCAGAGTCGAACATGTCGCTGCGGCCCACGACGTCGGACGGATCCTCCACCGCAACGCAGCGGAGGGACAGGTCGAGGGCGGGGTCGTGCAGGCGATGGGCTGGGCCCTCACAGAAGAACTCAAGATGGATCAGGGTCGATTGCTCAATCCCAGTTTCACCGACTACCTGATTCCAACTTCGGACGATGCGCCGCCGGTGACCGTCGCCCTGCTGGAAGACGCTCCCGGGCGGGGGCCGTTCGGCGCCAAGGGCCTTGGGGAACCGGCTTTCATCCCGACCGCCGCAGCCATCCGCAATGCCGTATGCGCAGCTCTCGGAACCGAAGTCAACCATCTGCCGCTGACGCCCCCGGTGATCGTCAAAGCCCTCGCCAGCCACCATAGGTTCAAAAATCTGATTGAGTAGTTCTCGGCTTAGCCTCTTGCAAAAAGCCACAAGAAGAGCAGCCACAAAGAGGCACGAAAAAGCACAAAGAAGGGAACAGGAAGAAGTTAACCTATTTCTTTATAAAGAAATATGACCAAAAGTTCTGCCTCAATTGTGTTTCTCTTCGTGCCTCTTTGTGCCTTTTTGTGGCTATTTCATGAGTCTTGCGAGAGGCTCAGCTGAGAGCTGAGAGCTGAGAGCTGACGGCTTTCCTCTACGCGCTTGCCAGCTCGTCGTCGGTGTCAACCTTCCACTCAGGTTCCCACAGACCAGACCGCATCTCACGCATGCGACGCTCGAAGAAGAACTGCTGCTCCCCGAACACCGGTTCCAGGTCGTCCAACCAGACGGCCTGAGGGTCAAATTTTGCAAAGAAGATACGGTTAACCCACTTGGGGTCCCTACCCTGGATCATCTTCAGAACAAAAACCCTTTCGCCGCCGATTTCGGTCACACCGTCAATCAGCACCTTGCCGGGCGCTGCCGACATCGAAGGACCTCGAACCGTCCGAGCCAGACCCGTGACCTCTTTGAAGGCTTGACTGAAGATCTTGAGAGCACGAGCCAACGGCACTTCAAAATAATGCTTGGGCCCGGTATTCCTCTCGACGAAGAGGTAGTAGGGCACGGCCCCGAGCTTGACCTGCTCCTTCCACATAGAAGACCAGACGGTCGCACTGTCGTTGACGTGGCGAATCAAAGGCGCCTGACACCGGATCACGGCGCCGGTGTCCTGGATTCGCCGCATGGCCTCCCGGCACTCTGCCGTTTCCAATTCCCTGGGATGAGAGAAATGTGCCATCAGTGCGAGCTGCCGCCCGCTCAAACGGACCTCCTCGAACAGGCGTAGGAGATCATCTGCATCTGGATCAGTCAAGAATCTGTGAGGCCAGTAGCTGAGCGCCTTGGTGCCGATTCGAATCGATGTCAGGTGCTCAGTCGAGGGGCCCAGCAACGGCTCGACGTACCTCCTGAGGATCCGGCTAGGCATGATCATCGGATCCCCACCGGTCAACAAGAGGTCAGTGACCTCTTCATGTGCTTCCACATACCTGAATAGTGTGTCCGTCTCCCGATTGGAAAATTTGAATTCATCCAGACCAACGAACTGGGCCCACCGGAAGCAATAGGTGCAATAGGCATGACAGGTCTGGCCCTGAGAGGGAAAGAACAACAGGGTCTCACGGTATTTGTGTTGAGCCCCGGGCAGGCTTTGGCCGTCGATGGCCGGGATATTGAGGTCCATCTGTCCCGCCGGATGGGGATTCATGCGAAGCTGCACCTTTCGAGCAGCCCGCATCAGCCGTTCATCTTCTCGACGAATAACAAGGTCACTTAACTTCGAAAAATCTTCTGGTTCCAACATTCCGGCTTGGGGAAATGTCAATTGGTAAATAGGATCGTTGGGAATATCTGACCAGTCTATCAAACGATCAAGTACGTAAGCATTGACCTTGAACGGAAAGACAGCGGAAACCGCCTTGAGCGCTACCTTCTGGTCCACCAAAAGACCGTCAAGCTGTTTCAGGCGGTCCAGGTGTGACCGACCGTAGGCCCTATACCGGGGACCGCCATCCTCAAGGATTCCCTGCATCGACCCTCCCATCAGGTGTCCCCGAAAAGCCTGGGTCGTACCCCGATGTCATTTTCTTTCCGAGACAACCTGTAAAGTTAAGTTAACACTTTTTCACTCAATAATCAAGTGTCGATTTTCAAAACGTCACAGGAACTATTCCTTTCCGGCATTCAGGGTCGTGACCGGCTTTACTCACGATCACGGTACCGGTGGGCACCCGGTTCGTCACCAAAATGAAACGTCAATCTCTTACCGTCATCCTCTTGCTTGCAGCCTTCGTGGTCTGTACATTGACTGTACTCAGAGGAGTCGACGAGACAGGGCGGACCGGCAGGACCATGGGCCTGTCAGTTGACGACGAACGAACTGACCTGACGATCACCAGGATCGTGCCAGGCCATCCGGCTGACATCGCCGGACTTGAGATGGGCGATACGATCCTGAGCCTCGGCGACAACTCGATCGAGACCCTTCAGGACCTCCTCGCCGCCGCCGCCACACTGACTCGAGGCCAAGCCACCGAGTTGACAATCCTCCGGGAAGGCGAGAGAAGGATTTTTCAACTGACTCCAGGCATACCCGTGCCCTGGGGCCGCCTTCTCTTGGAATTCATTGCGGTCTTGGGTTACACCGCAGTCGCTCTCCTTGCCAGGTTTCGTGCCCCCAACGTGCTCCCCTCCCGCCTGCTCTCGTTCTTCTCGATCGCCGTCGCCCTTGAGTTGGCGCTCCCGGATTCCGTTTCACTGATCCCAAATTGGTTCGTCATTCGAGAGGTGATTTTCTATCTTCTCACCGGTCTTCAACTGGGACTGGAACTGCACCTGGCATCGGTCATCCCCAAGAGGTACGCGTGGTTTAAAGACCGTCCCTGGCTGACTCCGCTTTACTATTCGGTGGGCCTATCGGCAGGGGGCATCACCGCTTTGCTCTCGGTAGCAGATTTTTTCGGTATCGAAGCCGCCGCCGGCCCGGCAGTTTTTGCGGGCAATGCCATGAACAACGTGGTCCTCGTTGGCTGGGGCCTGGCCATCGTCGCCATTCTGATCGTGCAATTCCGGAATTCGACGACTCCGGGGCACAGAAATCAGGCCCTGGTGATCCTGAGCGGCGTCCTCCCATGGGCGATCTACAACATTGTCAGTTCAGTCACATCAACCCAAGGGATCTATCTCGGGCCCTGGTTCGACCTCGGCCAACCGATCGTGCTTCTGCTTTACCCCATAGTCATATTCATCGCCATCTTCCGCTATCACCTCTTCGACATTCGTGTCGCATTCAAGCGAAGCCTGGTATTGATTCTTGTGACTATCGTCGTGCTGGCATTGTTCTCGGCTGTCTTCGAAGAGCTCTCCAGTCGATTTGGTCAGATTGAGCAGGCCGGGCGCATGCAGGTAGCCCTCTTCGCCCTGACAATGCTCCTGCTCGGCCTTCTCTTCAATCCGGTTCGGCGTTTGATCCAAAGCAGCGTCGATCTCCGCTTTTATCCTGAGAGGACCGCGCAACGCGAACGCCTCGCAGAACTCGCTGCGAATCTGCCCTCTCTGGGAAACCTCGGCGCGATCGGGAAGCACGTTGTCGAAGAAATCAGCAGAGTCTTCCAGGTGACATCTGCCACCCTCTTGGTCTCCGACCCCACAAGCGGATTTCTGTTGTCCCTGGCGACCGCATCTGACGAGCCATTGGGTGACAAGGATGTTTCCCTGCTGCTGGACAGTAATGACAGCGGCATCGATCAACTCCGCCTGGCCAGGAGGCCTTTGCCGGCTGACATCCTCGCCAATACCAGTCCTGCCTTGGCACAGAGGATCAGCCGTTGGGCGCTGAAACAGGCATCGGTTTGGTCAACGGGGACACCCTCGTCGGACTGCTTCTTCTGGGGCCGAAGAATGACCGAGGAGAGTTGACCACCGAAGAACAGGGACTGCTCCGGCTCTTTTCCCTCAATGTCGCCACCGTTCTGGAAAATGTCCGGCTGTTTCAGTCTGCGACCTATGAACAACTGACTGGACTTTTGAGGCGCGAGGCGATCCTCGAAGCGCTCGATGTCGAGATTGAGCGTGCCAGCCGTTACGAACGACCCTTGACGGTCGGCATGATCGATCTCGATCACTTCAAGGCTGTCAACGACGACTGGGGACACCTTGCCGGTGACGCAATGCTGCAGAGAGTTGCCGCCGAATTGAAAAACTGCCTCCGTTCAACCGACCAGATCGGGCGTTACGGCGGAGAGGAATTCCTGTTCTTTCTCACCGAGACCGACCTCGAAACGGGTGTCCGGGTCGCGGAGAAGCTCAGGGCTGCAATCGAACACCTCCCCTCGCCCGTCGTCGAGGCGCCGAATCTTCATATCACCGCCTCGATTGGGCTGACGGAACTCCAAGCGGGGACTGATCCTCCTCCAACAGCCACTGACCTCATCAGAGCGGCGGACGGGGCGCTGTTTCAAGGCAAGGGTGCTGGCAGAAACAGGGTTGTGATTGCAGGATCCTGAAGGGAAGAGGTTCCAACGCCCTCCAAGGTTTTGGGAACACTGGGCCTCTTCCCTTCAGGATCCTATGATGCGCTTCGCGCATTCCGGTTTTAGATTATTTGAATAGAAACACACGATTGAACCCTGACTCTTTGCTTCCCGGATTCTACAAAAACAAAAAGGGCGGCCCGAAGGCCGCCCTGATCTTTTGCTGACACCGGCTATTCGGTAATACCGGCCGTCTTTTCGAGCATCGCCGTCGTCAGGGACTTGGGCCGCTCGAGGGCATATCCCAGCGCCCTATCCCAGGTGATGTTGGTCAACACGCCGAGGGCACGACCGACGCCAAACAGGACGGTATAGAAGTCCCACTCCGTCAGACCGTAGTACCACTGAATCACACCGGATTGTGCATCGACGTTGGGCCACGGGTTCTTCGCCTTGCCCTGCTCCTCGAGCACGCCGGGCGCAACCTGGTAGATCATCGAAACCACCTTGAACAGCGGATAGTCCGCCATGTTCTTCAGGCAGAAGTCACGCTGCGAAGCGTAACGGGGGTCGGTCTTGCGGAGCACCGCGTGGCCGTAACCAGGAATGACCTGACCGGAGTTGAGGGTATCCCACAGAGCTTCCTTGACCAGTTCTTCGGTCGGCTCCTTGCCGCCCAGTTTGTCCATGAACTTCATGGTCCAACTGAGGACCTCCTGGTTTGCCAGGCCGTGAAGCGGACCGGCCAGACCATTGATGCCGGCGGAGAGTGAGTAATAGGCATCGGACAGTGCCGAAGCCACCAAATGGGTCGTGTGAGCCGAGACATTGCCGGACTCGTGGTCGGAGTGCAGGATGAAGTACATCCTCGCAACATCGTCGTAGGGTTTCGGGAAACCCATCATGTGGGCAAAGTTGCCCCCGAGGTCCAGGGTGGGATCTTCATCAATGTGCACATCGGCCTTGTACTTCATCCGGTAGATGTAGGCGGCGATCGTCGGCAGCTTGGCCATCAGATTCATGCAATCTTCAAGCATCGGCTCCCAGTAGACCATTTTGGACATGCCTTCGTTGTAGCGTTTGACGAAGATCGACTCACGCTGCATCGTTGTAATGGCGGTAGAGAACATCGCCATCGGATGGCTATCACGGGGCATCGCACGCAATACGTCGATCACGTACTGGGGAAGAGCACGCTTCTGCTGGAACTCCTCAACAACTTCCATCGTCTCTTCGACGGTCGGAACCTCACCGGTCATCAAGAAGTAGAAGAAAGCCTCAACCCACGGATAATCGCTTCCCGGAACTTTCGGCAGGGCCTCGAAGGTCTCAGGAATCGTCTTGCCACGAAAACGAATCCCCTCGTACGGATCGAGATAGGACACGTCTGTGACCAGGCAGCGCACTCCTCGAGCGCCGCCGATCGCCTGGGCAATCGTCACTTCACCGACCTTGACGTCGCCGAACTCCTTGACCAGACGCGTTGTCCGCGGCCGGTGCTCCTCGATCTTCTTTCGCAGTGTTTCCCTCAAACTGGACATGATGGCTCCCTTCGTTTCAGCCAACTCAGGCGTCGGAAATCCGGAAGAAAAGAAAATTTTCCGTTCCCTGCCTCATTTGAACAACTTTCCAATTATCAAAATATCGTCATATACTCTGCCGTGCTTTTACTCGCCGCATCAACGGCCATGGAAAAGTGATTTTCATAGGCCACCCGAAGAGTATAGAGCTTGTGAAAGAAAGTGACAAGCTCTATTTTTCCAGGAACGGCCGAAGCCGGAAGTTGGAGAGAACATCGAGGGCTACAGTTCAGCTTCTGTCCCGATTTCGTAATCCTTTTCGGCATCATTTTGCAGGTTCCGAGTCCTGCCCTCCGTTCTTGCTTCCTTGCATCCTGGCTTGCCGGCGTTCCAGCTTTCTTCACTTTTTGGACAATGTAAGATAGGCGCCGATGTCACCTTTCCAGACGAACCGTTGGTTACCAGTGTGGGTTCTCGCCCTCCTGGACGCCCTTTCGATACTCAGCGGAGGTTTAATCGCGGCGTGGATCCGCTTTCTACCCGAGTTTTTGGGTCAGGAGTTAGCCATTCTCGGCGGGCATCCCGGCTTCATCGCCTACGCAGTCGGTGCCCAGTGGGCGTTGGCGACGACCTTCGACCTCTATCGGCCCCAGATATGGCGAGGCCGTGACGAACTTCTGGTCCGGATGGCCGCCTTGGCCGTCACGCTTCCGATCACTCTGACCCTTGGCGTCTACCTGATCCCCGGATGGCAGTTCGGACGCGGCCTTCTGGTGTTGACGATCTCAACCGCATTACCACTCCAGGCCATCGGCCGCCTGTTGTGGTTGGCATGGGGCGCCCACCCCTCAGAGCGAAAAGCGGTCCTCGTCGGGGACGGACCGATCGTCACTTCCCTTCTTGCCGAGTTACGCAACCGCCCCTGGGCGCCATTTCGAATCACCCGGCACATTGAAGCCTCAGCCCTCGAGGAAAATCCGGCAGAAGTCCAGGCGGACCTTTCGAAGGCTGACCTCTTGATTGTCGCAACACTGGCCAATGCCGAGGCCACCGAGCCGGTCACAGCCCACAATTTCCGGGGAACTCCAGTCATCGACGCCGCCGGCGCTTACGCCGAGTTGACCGGACGGATCCCGGTGCAACAGGTTGACTCCAGGTGGTTCATTGCAACCGGCGACTTCTCCAATCTGGCAATCTCTCCCTTCCACCACCTCCAGCGGGCGATGGATATCGTGGTCGCGTTGGGACTCCTTGTCCTGACCTGCCCGATCATTCTCCTGTCGGCCCTGTTTGTCGGTCTCGCCGGAGGGACGCCTGTCTTTTTCCGCCAGACACGACTTGGGCGTTTTCGCACAGAGTTCGTTCTTTTGAAACTGCGGACGATGGCAAACTCAGCGGAGGAGAATGGACCCGAATTCGCCGAACCCAAGGACGAACGAATTCTGCCGTTCGCCTCTTTTCTTCGGCGGTGGCGGATTGACGAATTGCCACAGCTCGTCAACGTGCTCAAAGGGGACATGAGCCTGGTCGGTCCCCGCCCCGAACGACCCGAAATCACCAAAGACCTTGAAGGCAAGATCCCATTCTTCGGATATCGCTTTTCAGTTCGGCCCGGCTTGACCGGCTGGGCCCAGGTCAACCACCCCTACTGCTCCGACCTCGACGACCACCGCATCAAGCTGGAATACGACCTCTATTCCCTCAGACACCACGGCCCGATGCTGTATCTGCTGGTACTGGTGAGGACGATGGGGGCGTTGGTTTTTTCACCGGGGCGCTAGCGACTTCCCCTGAGTCACCTCCAAAAAAACGAGGCAACCCTTGGGATAAGTCGCGCTATCAGCTCAGGCGCTTGAAAAAATCATGAAATAGCCACAAAGAGGCACGAAGAGGCACAAAGAGAGAAGCCGAAGGGACTGCCGGGACTGCGTCCTGGACCGCGGGGCTCCTGCCCCGCA
>Ga0164315_10004665_pt1 | contig 10635 bp, 11 predicted proteins | sample GuaBasSedimGuay6_FD_113737 | JGI IMG/M metagenome (GOLD analysis project Ga0164315, IMG submission 113737) | Subseafloor sediment microbial communities from Guaymas Basin, Gulf of California, Mexico - Guay6, Core 4569-2, 0-3 cm | ecosystem: Environmental > Aquatic > Marine > Hydrothermal vents...
TAATCCGAACATTAGTCCTCATTTAACAGGCTATCTTGTTCACCTGATTTTTTTCCCTCCATTACTTCCTGAAACTGTATAAATATTGAATGATATTCGTTAAGAATTTTCAAATAGATCTCTTGAGCAATTTCTTCATTATAAGTATATGATGTTTTATTGCGGCTTTTTATCATTTCCATCCATACATCTCCATCTTTGATAAGTTCAGTTTTAAATGCTTCTCTGGTCGCATCCTTCGAACCATATAAGGTCACATCACCTATTTCCAGTAGAAAGTCTTTCATGACGTTCCACGCCAATTCATGAGTATACTCAAAGCGTTGAATGATTCCTTCTCTAAGGATTTCATCAAGCACCTCTTCTTTCGCTTTGTTTTTGACATAGACAATCGCTTCAGAGAGTTTCTTTAACGCTTTATTATAATTTGAAAACCGCTGTTCCCATCTGATATCTTTTTTACTTGTCATTCTGTTAGCAAAATTGGTTCTACTGCGAATTTAGTGGGTAATTTGTAATATTGAGTATGGATTTCACAAAAGATTTTTTCAATCTTGTATTAGATTTTGGCGATGAATAGTCTTAAACACCCAGATTATCCAGTGGGACATCCTCCTCTACTTTCAGTATTCACAAATTGAAATAATATTTGCATTATAGCTGCTAAATCTATTTAAATAGCACTGTATCCAATGAACGTTCTTTATGGAATAGATTATGAAAACCCTCTCAGGTCGGAGGATGTGATGAATATTTTCCGTAGTCATGGTATTAAAGGTAATCCTGTATTGAGATTGGATGATGAAGATCAACTACTGACTACCAACCTTCAAGTTTGTATTTTCCCCCAGTTCTAAATCTCATTTGATGAAATTGATACGATTTTGTATATTTGTCGTAGATAAAGGCACAAATGTCGTAATCAATATTAGGAGGTAGATCAAGATGAAGGAGCAAGTAATTGAGAAAAAGCCGATTCCAAACAAGGAACTTCGACACTTTATTAAATCGTTTTCCAGAGGTAAACGAATTAAACAAAACGATATAACCTATTATAAAATCTTGAAAGACAAGCTTCTTATTTCGACAGCTGTTAGACATGGAGTTACAAACCAACTGTTTGATGAAATAAAGGCAAATTCTCCATTTGATGATAAACAATGGTCAACCTTTTTATACTTAAATATTAGGACGCTCCAACGGTACAAGATAGCTAAGGATCATGTATTTAAACCTCTCCTTAGTGAAAAAATATTTGAATTAGCAGAGGTAATAGCCCTTGGGAATATTGTATTTGATTCACCAGATGATTTCAGGATTTGGTTATTAACTCCATCTATTGCTTTGGGAAAAGAAAAACCAATTAATCTATTGGACAATTCATATGGGATGGAATTAGTTATAGCTGAGCTAAATCGAATTGAATATGGAGTTTTCGTATAATGTTAGTATATCGCTTAAGTAGAAAAAAGTATAAAGATCTATTATCAGGATATGGAGCCTCTTTAAATGGCCAAAGATGGAATTCGAAAGGAACCGAGGTAGTATATACAGCCCAAATCAGGGCTTTGGCTAACAGTGAAATAGCTGTACACATTTCATTAGGACTTCTACCTATGGATTATTACATGGTAGAAATAGAAATTCCTGATACCATCAAGATATGTGAAATTAGAGAAGATGAATTACCTGCTGGTTGGGTTTCCAGGCCATGTCAAACGGTAAGTCAATTTATTGGCGATAACTTTGTCATGGAAGGTAAATGTGCAGTTTTGGCAGTGCCAAGTGTTGTTGTTAAAGGTGAATCAAATTTTATATTGAATCCTAGACATGAAGACTTCAAATTGAATAAAATTATTAATACTGAGCCATTTCCATTGGACCCAAGGTATTTAAGTCTTTAATTCATAAGGCATCACGCTAAAACAGGATGTCATTGCTCCCTCGTCGGTTTGCACCAACTGGGAAAAAGAGATCATCCGTTTTTCCCCTACCCTGAAAATGTTGTCAGGACACGATGTGCTGACCCCGATTTGCTGGCGACTCGCCAGTGGAATATGGTTGTGCTGGATGAGGCACATGCCATAAAGAATTCGAAAAGTGTACGAAGCAAGGCCGTTATAAAACTGAAGGCAAACTCAGGATACTTACAACCGGAACACCCATACAAAACCACCTGGGCGAATTGTGGAACCTGTTTCAGTTTATGAACCCGGGAATGCTCGGCACCCAGGAACAGTTCATAAAAAAGTATGGCAACGGATCCTCTACTTATGGGGGCGCTACTTCCGGGAGCAAACAAAACCGGAGTGCTTTGAACCGCTACATTGCCCCTTTTATTCTCCGAAGGAATAAAAGTGATGTACTCGACGATTTGCCCGGGAAAACTGAGATTACACTGCATGTTTCGTTGTCGGAACAGGAGCGCGCCATGTACGAAATGCTTCGCGAAAAGGCCATTGAGCGAATAAGCGGCAGCGATCATCCGGGAGGGGCCCGGCATATGCAGATCCTTGCCGAAATTACAAAGTTGCGGCAGATGAGCTGTAATCCGCTCATGGTTGCCCCCGACTGTAAGCTGCCGAGTTCGAAACTCGAAACCCTGGAAACCCTGATTAACGATCTGCTCAGTGCCAGGCACCAGGCTCTGATATTCTCGCAGTTCACAAAGCACCTTGCAATCATACGCGAAATGCTCGATAGAAAGGGATTGAGTTATCAATATTTAGATGGTTCAACTCCGGTGAGAAAACGTGAGGAGATTATTCAGGACTTCCAGAAAGGGAAAAGCGACCTGTTCCTGATCAGTTTAAAGGCAGGAGGCAGCGGGCTGAACCTTACGGCTGCCGATTATGTAATACACATGGACCCGTGGTGGAATCCGGCAGTGGAGGACCAGGCATCGGACCGGGCACACAGAATCGGGCAAACACGTCCGGTAACCATCTACCGTCTGATTGCTGAAAACACCATTGAAGAGAAAATTGTGAAAATGCACCACGAAAAACGCGACCTGGCTGATAAACTCCTGGCCGACACCGACCAGTCAGCAAAAATATCCTCAGAAGAGTTGTTTAATCTGATTGTGGAGAATAATTAAGCGAACCTGGGTTAATGAAGTGCTTTTTGCTTGCAAAGAGTAAATATAGTTTAAGCATTGTAGCAAAACCAGAACAGTTCAAGAAGTATCTTGAAAACCGGCTTAGTGCGTTTTTAATCAAAACCGAGGTACTGGAGCAAAAATTAGCCCATATGGTCGCGGATCTTTTTTCGGGCAGAATATTTATGTTTTTCTTATGATCCCCGTAAAACGGCTATATTTAGAACATATATCAGCAACGAGCAGAGGTTTTTAGACAGACTGCCGTTCACCGAAGTTAATTAACTCCATAATGGCGTCTTCTCCCAATTATTTAGAAATCCAAGTTTATAAATTGGGACATTTGGTTTGTTGGCAATTAATCTAAGAATCTTGTTTTTAATCCCATTTTCCGGAACGACATGGTCGCACAAAAAAATCAGAATCGATATGATCAAAAAAGATTTCTTCTTCTGAACATCCAATAGTTCCTGGTCAAACCAGATTCCAGTTGGATTATTTAATGTATCAACAGGTCTTTTAACCATATTTCTACTCCAAATCCTGGAGTGATGAGCTATAATATTGCGTATATACGTAATAGATTCCAACCAACTAGATAATTCACTATGGAGATTTAATCCCAGTTCTTTTGCAATTTGCGCTTTTGCGGGCAACTGGTGATCAAGGTTTTTGTAGAATTTCGAGAGTGTTCCCATCGAAGCTATTTCAAAGATTTTCCATGCTTCTGGATCTTCGTTTGGGTATCTTCTTTTGTGATCTTTAATAAAGATTTCCTGACTATACCTAAATTCTCTTTCCAAATGATCGATATGCCCCAGGTACTTGTCATTATCTACAAATAATTCTTCACATCTATACCAAGTTGGACCTTTAGCAAGAGAAAGATGGTAGATCATCTTGGTTCGAAGGGCTATTTCTATTCTTTCAATAGCATCAAATAGAATTAGCCTAAGCTCTCTATCAAAGTTGTACCTTTCCACAACATCCTCAAAATATGTATTATCATTAAAGGCATGAGTGGTTCGATCTTTTTGCATGTCCCACCAATAACCTTTCAAGCGGTAGTAACTAATATTTTGAAGGTAATATTGAGCTTTGGCTTCCTCGCGAAACATCATCCCGCGTTCTTTAAGAAGCTGTAGTTGTTCAGCTATGGTTCTTGCTGGTTTTTGGGACATAGCTAAAAAAAATGACCCGCGTGCAGTTCTTATGGTATGCAACACGGGTACTGTTAATACAAATATACGGCAGAAATCTTTATTTGCAAACTTTCTTCCTAAATAAGCAGGGCTAACGCACATAAAGATCAGGAAATGAGACGGGTTTGCCGATGGATACAGCACATGATCTGGTTAATATGGTTACGGGTAAGTTGGGTGTTATTCCCTCTCTTTTTATAAAGGGTACAGGGGGCTTAGCCAATTCCTGGAATTTCATGAAAATGGCCCTGCTTTGAGGATTTTGCCCCCGGTTTTACCCCGGTCTTTCCTGAAGGTGATGTTCTGGCAGACCTTCCTGTTTCGGTCCCCAACAGTGTCCGGCGGACGAGTGAAATGGAAGGACAGCTATGAAATGATCGATCATTTGGAATAGATTAGTTTTTTGCTAATGTGGCTTATGCAGCTACTTCAATCCCTGTCTTTTTGATTTCAACAACAAAAGGATTCCCCGAATTAAAATCATCCAAATTAGTAAAAATCAATGCTAAGCTCTGATGTTGACTTAAAAGCAGAGACTACATCCTCGGGGGTGAACAGATGGAAGCCTTCAGGAACAAACTCAGGTTTGTTTTTTAAGAACAGCGCCTTTCGGATTTTTTTACCATGTAAAACAGGTATTGCCTCACACTTACTATTCAAATCATTGCACAGGGAATGGATGTTCACAGAGGTGGTCCACTTAGCTTCCCCGACAATAATCTCTGTACCATCCTGTGATGCGGCAACTACATCAATTTCTACCTGACCTTTACTTTTGGTGGTTCCCCACCAGCGGGATCCAGGCTTGAATAATTTGTCCCTGAAAACCATAGGTATAGAGGCTCTGCATAACTCCTCCCAATATCCGGAACAGTAGGCATGGAAGCTGGGCTCCACCACCTCATTATATATTCGGTCAGCAAGCCCCAATTCCAGGGATGTTTTTTCCGGAATTACATAGCTGAAATAGAAGTTAATAAATGGGTCTGCTATCTTGTACAGGGTTTTCTTTGCATTGCGGGAAGGTATGCCATACGGGATATCCCTTTTAATATATCCAAGATCGATTAAGCGCTGTATAGGTCTGTTCAGATGTGTGACGGGTTTGCCCATCCTGGATGCAACTTCAGAAAGGCGGTGCGCACCTGACGATATTACTTCTATTATCGTAGACATCTGTACGATGTCCCTGCTGTCATCAAGGAACAGGCGTATGGGTTCTTCATGCAGGATCCCCTGACTGTCAAGGATGTGTTTTACAACCGCCTCCCTCATTCCTTTTTCCCGTGCACGCAGTTCCCAATACCGGGGAATCCCTCCCCAGATACAATACTCCTCAACCGCTTCGATACCTGTACAATTCAATACATCCCTCAAACAGTAAATATTCAAAGGTGTCAGTTTTATTATCTCATTTGCTCTTCCATACAAGGGAGAGGTACTGTCAATTGCCATTTTGTGCATCATCTGCTGAGAGGAGCCGCACAGCAGCAGATGAAATGAGAGTTGAGAACGTTTATCGTAAAGCTTTTGAAGAATGCTGGCCAGGTCAGGAGCGCTTTTTATCAGATAAGGGAATTCGTCGATGATCAGGGTGATCCTTTGAGTTAATCTTTCATTCAGTGCAAGCAAACAGACTTCCCAGTCGGGATATATCACTGAGTCAAAACCAGTTATTTTTTCCGCAACTGTTTTGGCAAAAGAGGCTATCTGGCGTGGTGTTTCTCGTTGATCTGCTATGAAGTATATATCTTCATCCTTCATTATTTGTTGAATGATGCGGGTTTTGCCAATGCGTCTTCTTCCGTAAAGCACGACCAGCATACTCTCTTCACTGCTAAGGACATGCCTGATTCTCTCAATCTCACTGTTCCTGTTTATAAAATCCATTGCAATATAATGTTTCACAAACATAATGTATTAGATGCATATATGCAAAAAAGCAATATAGTCTCTTCATAATAATTCAGAAGAGTTGTTTAATCTAATTGTGGAGAATAATTAACCGAACCTGCTATTTTTGTTGCGATTGACTTCGTATTTTGGTTTCTTTATATGGCATGAGCAAGCGTAAAACAGGTGATGCGATATACCTGGAACAATGGCTGGACTTCCATCCTTATATGCGTCCGGCGCAGAGTGATTATTATTATCTGAAGCTCTGTAACGAGTTCTATGCGATCCTGAAGGATGACTTCGATGTGACGGAGTTTGAATTGTCATCGGATGAAACAAAATGTCTGGCCTGCTTCCTGGCCTGCTACTTCGAGGACGTGATTTCGGGGCCCGGATTGTGGAGGGTGTTTACCAGACGGACAAAGGAGTTATATGGTACCTGGCTCCCTTTCTACAAACCCGCCAATGGCCCGTATTTTACGGGTGAATACTTTCCGGAAGAGATCAATTACGCGGATATCAATTTCCTGCTGTGGTACTTTTTTAGCATCTTAAGGATGGATGAGGATCAGATATCTCCAGAGTATATAGTAGACTCATATTTACCGGGTAAGGTTTTTGATATCATGGAACGGGAATATGAAACTGCCCCCGAAAATCTTCACTTAAAGCAGTTTTATTCGCTGGACCCCGAGCAGGCATCGTTTGCGGATGTAAATGCAAAGGTGAGGTGGATTGGACTGGATTCGTGGCTGCTGTATTTTACCGGGATTGAGATGGGCCAAATGATCGACGAAATGATGGAGGAGGAAGATGAAGAATCTTTACCGGAGAAGGATCGGGAAGGGTTCGTCTATGACTATATCGATTCCTATGCCATGTCCCACTGTACACGGCTGTTGGCCATGAGGGGAAACGAGTGGCTTGCCCGGATACTGGGATCCGGACATCCTTTGTATGCTGATATCATGGCTATGGGCACGAAAAAGTCTGGAAACTTTTTGTATACCGGGGAGGAGGAAGGATTTGTGTTATTCAGGCATCTGACCACAGGCAAGGTGCTGAATGTAAATTCACTGTCGATAGATCCCCCGATGAATGCGATTCCCGGAATTTCGGTTGTTCATGCAGGATTTACTTTCTGGTGCGGATCCTGGTGGTTTTCCGGTTCACTGGCAATATACCATGATGAACCGGACCTCGCAGAATTATTGAAAGATACGAAGCATGAAGCCTTTCTTTTTCCCGTGGAGCCCGAATGGAAATCAGTGGACCTGGATGGGCAAGGCCGGGCTTTTCTGAAATACAACAGGGGAAAAGCAATGGCCTTTGTTGCTGACAGGAAAGAGGCATTAGGATTCGTTCGTGGTTTTTACCTTTTCTATATTGATTCCCTCGGCCTGCGGAGACGCGAAAGGCGTGCAAGAATGGATCCTATCCTTTCTGATATCCGGGATGCCGCTCTTACTCCTGATGAAGTTTTCGGACCTGATGAGGAAAATCCGGCAATGATCTTCTTCAACCCGGAGTATGGCATTGAGGTGGTATCAGATTATAATGATCTGATTCCCGATCCTGACAATCCCTGGTACGACCCGGATATGCCGGCTGAAAACAGCTTGCACCTGCTCAATGCTAATGGCATCAGTGGCAGGTGGGCCCGGTATCTGGTTGAAGAATATGATCTTTCGGGACTTGCATTCCCTGGAGAAAAGGGAAGTGAGATCCTGTTGGAGAATCTCGATTTCATGCTCCGTTTTTGGAAAGAAAGGTATTATTACCCCGAAATTATCAGCACTAGATAAAACTCATTTTCATGACCCTGAGCTCGTCCTCAAGCAGGTTAATCAATCTGTCAATTGTCGCTTTGAAGTGTATCGATTGCAAGGGTATTCCCTTTTGTTAATTTGGGTGCATTTGCAAGTTTTATCATTCTTGTCCGTAAAACCAGCTCACTTCAGGGGTTGGATGTAAGGACGAACTTACTGATTACTCACTTCGTTCGTGAGCACAGTTTTCGATATACTTTTTGACAATATCAAGCGGAGCACCTCCACAGGAAGCTATAAAGTGGCTTGGGGACCACAATCCTGCTTTCCAGTAGTACTTCTCCAGTTCAGTAAACTCCTGTCTGAGAACCCCGTCAGGGCTCGCGTAAGCAAATCTGGAAGAGACCCCCTTCAGACTATTCACCAACCTCGAAGGTGTGGCTTTCAACAGGCACTATTTAACTGGAAGTGAAGGTTAGTTACAAAATATTGACGGAAAAAAACCGTACGAATGCTTGTTTAGTACGGAATTTGACCGTACTTTTATAAAAATATATGGATTATGACAACTAGAAAATTACACCTGGAAAAAGCGAGATTTGATACGCGCCTTTCAAAGGAACAAAAAGCTTTTTTTGAGAGAGCTGCTCGTCTGGGTGGTTTCAGAAGCCTTACAGATTTTGTTGTATTAACAGTACAAAAAAGAGCTAAAGAAATAATTCTCGAAAGAGAACAGATTCTTGCGTCCAAAAAAGATAGTGAAATATTCTTCGACGCAATTACAAATTCCGGTAAACCAAATCAAAAACTTTCTGAAGCGGCTAATGAATATAAGGCTCTGTTTTCTAAATGAATCAATTAACAGAAAACCTAAACCCGGGACACAGAAAAAATGAATTTTCTTGTGGAAAAGAAATGCTTGATAATTACTTGCGCAGGCAGGCAAATCAAGATATTAAGAGAAAACTGTCGGCTTGCTTTGTAATAAATGACGAGGAATCTAATTTAATAAAGGGATACTATACATTAGCAAATAATAGTATTCCTCGAGAAATCATTCCAAAACTGTATCAAGAAAAACTGCCAAAATCATATTCATCCATTCCAACTACCCTTCTCGGAAGGCTTGCGATAGACAAGCGTTTTCAAGGCAATGGAATTGGTAAATTATTATTAATTGATGCCTTAAAAAGGAGTTATGAAATATCAAAAGACATAGGGTCTTTTGCGGTGGTAGTTGACCCTTTAGATAAGGATGCTGTATTTTTTTATGCCAAATATGGATTTATTATGCTTCCGGATAGCAGAAAAATGTTTTTGCCAATGAAAACGATCAGAAATTTATTTGTATGAAAACCTGCAACGAGCTCAGAAAAATTAGTCCCATTAGCTTGTGTCTATCTTGTGTCTATCTTGTGTCTATCTTGTGTCAATCCGGCAATTGCGGCAAATAGTGGGACATAAACCTTTCAAGACTGCAAACTCTGACCGAGTCTCTGATTGGGTAGTCATCGGAAGAAGGAGTAATAATAAAGTTCTTTTCGCTTTGAAGTGTCTCGATGGCAAGGGTATTCCCTTTTGTTAATTTGGGTGCGTTTGTATATTTTATGTCGATCCCAGCTACTACTCGTTTTCCTTTGGAGATGATTAAATCCAGCTCGGAACCATCCTGGGTTCTGTAAAAATAGGGATCAACACCAAAAGGCAGATTGTTAACTATCTGCTGAATTACAAAAGATTCCCAGGAAGAGCCAGAGCCAGGATGGCCTAAGAGATCATTGTGATTGAATACCCGAAGCAAATGATGAAGTATGCCAGTATCCCTGAAATAAATTTTTGGAGACTTTACCAATCTTTTTTTTGTATTGATAAAAAAGGGTTGCAAGGTTCTGATTAGGAAGGATTTCTCGAAAAACTGGATATATGATTTTACCGTATTGGATGAAAGGCCCAATGATCCTGCTAACTGGGAATAATTAAGTACACTTCCATTTACATGTGCGAGCATGCTCCAAAGCCTTTCCGTCGTTTTTACAGGAGCTCCCAGTCCCAACAGGGGCAGGTCTCTGTCGATATAGGTTTTAATAAAATTTTGCATCCAGACAGATGCAATATCCTCCCTGTTTTCTAAAACAGCATTGGGAAATCCACCTTTGAGCCAGATATGCTCAAGGGGTTTAATCCCTTTTAATTCGACCAAATCAAATGGATTCAGCTCCATGTATACGATTCGTCCCGCAAGCGATTCAGAACTGTCCCTTATTAGATCGGGAGAAGCAGATCCGAGCAGAATAAAGCGCGCAGGCTTCCTGTCTTTATCCACAAGTGATCGCAAAACAGGAAACAATTCAGGCAAATGCTGGATTTCATCTAGAATAACGGTCTTATCAGCATGGTTGATTAAAAATAATTCAGGATCAGAAAGTTTATTATAATCTTCGGGAGATTCAAGGTCAAGGTATATGGCCTCTTTCTTGAATTTGTGTAAGTTTTCCTTAATCAATGTGGTTTTGCCAACCTGCCTTGGACCCACAATACCAATCACCGGGAAATGATCAAGGAAATCAAATAATTGGCCAGTTATATTCCTCCTTATCATGATTCAAATATACCAATTATTCCTGCAAATATGAAATTAGAATTAAAAAATGCAGGAATAAATGCAAAA
>Ga0164315_10004667_pt1 | contig 10635 bp, 5 predicted proteins | sample GuaBasSedimGuay6_FD_113737 | JGI IMG/M metagenome (GOLD analysis project Ga0164315, IMG submission 113737) | Subseafloor sediment microbial communities from Guaymas Basin, Gulf of California, Mexico - Guay6, Core 4569-2, 0-3 cm | ecosystem: Environmental > Aquatic > Marine > Hydrothermal vents >...
TATCCACATCTGCCGCGATGGGCGCGATGTTGCACGTTCCACTATCCTGATGGGTTGGGCTGGTAATATGTTCACAGGTGTTAAGTATTGGATAACAGAAGAACTTCTATGGCAAAAGCTCAGCCCCCAACTTGCGCCAGAGCAGAAACTGACAGTACACTATGAAGCATTGATTAAAAATCCTGATGAAGTGCTAACTCAAATCTGTCATTTTATTGGGGTTCCCTTTGACAGAGCAATGTACAATTACCCCCAACATTCCGCCTATAGCTTACCCGATCCACAATTTACGGAACAATGGCGGAGAAAGCTCTCAAACTATGAGATACAATTAGTAGAAAGCCGAATTAGCACAATGCTAGAAGAGCGTGGTTATCAGTTGAGTGGGTTGCCCGTTCTTAAAATCACACCTTGGCTGCGTTGGCGTATGCTTATGTCAGATCGCTGGGGAAGGCAGTTGTTTAATCTTCGCCGCTATGGTTTCGGATTGTATTTGCAAGATGTATTAGCGCGCCGCTTATTACCCTTCAAAGGTTGGCGAAAACGCGTACAATTGAAAACAAATGCGATTGACAATAAACATTTGAAATAGCTTTTTTGTGTTAAGAAAAACGCCGGAAAAATCTGTAAGTCATTGATTTTATCTGAAGCGAATGTTTAGTACAGCGGATTGACGGATTAAACGGATTGATTAGTGAGGAGAATTGGGCTAATCGGTTTTTTTCGTTAATCCGTTGTACTGCTTATGAGCTTTTATTCTGTTAATTCTATCATCCTGAAAATACTGATTCTGACAATTGGAGAAGAAAAACATGACAACATAGTTCCATGCAGGCGCGTGGAAGTCCGAAAACGTACCAATAAAACCAAAATTTATGACTTATGACTGATCAATTCAAAGAATTATTTATCTCTTACGGCCGCCGAGAAAGCCTCCTTTTTGTAGCTAAATTACATCAGCGGCTCAAAATCAACGGCCATGACGTGTGGTTTGACAAAGTCAATATCCCCGATGGCGATGACTATCAGCAACGCATTAATCATGGCATTGAGTCGGCGCATAACTTCGTGTGCATAATGGCACCGCGCTGTATGACTTCGCCATATTGCCTGATTGAGTTGGAATATGCCCGCTTGTTAGGAAAACGGGTTATTCCAATTAATCAAATGGTGATATTCAATACCCCAGAGCAAACATTGTCGGCGGGCGATCAACAAGTGTTGGTGGGTTTTTATCAGTTTTACAATCAACCGGATCAAGCTATCCGCACCACGCAAGATGTGTTGGCTCGCACCCTGGCGTTGATTGGTAAAAGGGATTGGTTGGCCGCCCAACATAAAATGTCCGATCAGGATTGCCAAGACTTGGTTGAATGGGCCCAGCCTTATGAAAATCTGTGGGCCAAGCATGACGATGTCGAGTATCTGCAAACCGTTCAGTTGCCGACGTTTGGCGAAACCATCGACGCACTTGATGGCGTGGTGGAACGCATCACCGCGGTGTTGGAGCGGCAAAACCATTATGTCCACCATCACACCGAGATTTTGGCCCACGCGCTGCATTGGCAACAAAATCAAAAAGCCACCCAGCATTTATTGGTGGGTAAAGAGCGTACTGCTGCCGAAGAGTGGCTATTGACCGAATTTCTGGGGGGTAAACAGCCCCCGTGTCAACTCACAACATTGATATGCGAATATATTTGCGAGGCGCGTAAAAACGCCGAAAATCTGATGACGGATATTTTTATCTGTTATGACGTGCAAGATAAAGACATTCGCAATTCGGTAATCCAATCGTTGTCGCGTTATGCCAAAACCACCTGGATACATGATCGCGATATTCAAAAGGGGGCTGACTATGGGCGGGCGATTGAAATCGGTATTGAAAATGCGGACAATTTCTTTTTCTTTATAAGCACCCATTCGGTGGTTTCCGAATATTGCCAGCGCGAGTTAGATCATGCGCTGCAATATAACAAGCGCGTTGTCCCGTTATTAATTGCGCCGACACCGGAATCGGCTATTCCAGAAGTGGTGCGTGGTTTGCAGTATATCGATTTTACCGATAATACTTGTCAAGCCGACTATGATAGTGACATTGATGACATTTTAAATATTTTACGGCATGATCGTGAATATTATGAGCAACATAAAGTCTTACTGGCTCGATCCTTAAAATGGACTGCCGAAGATCGTAAACCGTCATTTTTGTTGCGAGGGCATAATTTAGAAAATGCCCAAACCTGGTTACGCCTAAATGAAGGGCGGGCACTGCACCCACCCCTAGCATTGCATATAACACTGATCACGGCCAGCGAAGCGGCCAAAGGCCAATTAGGGACTGACGTATTTATTTCTTATTCGCGTACTGATGGCGATTTTGCCCGCGAATTGAACACCGCCCTGCAACAAGCCGGCAAAACCACGTGGTTTGATCAGGAAAGTATTAGCACGGGCGTTGATTTTGAAAAGGAAATTTTCAAAGGCATCGACGGTTCTGATAACTTCCTGTTTGTGCTGTCGCCGGATGCGGTTGCGTCGGAATACTGCGAACGGGAAGTCAATTATGCGGCTGAAAATAGTAAACGCTTTATTACTGTGTTGCACCGCGAAACCGATCCCACCACGATGCCCGAAACCTTGCGTGTGATCAATTGGATTGATTTTAAGAACACGCCGTTTGATAAATCCTTTCCTGAATTGGTGCAAGCGATTGAATTAGATCGGGAACACGCCCATCAGCACACCGTTTTGCAACAACGCGCCAGCGATTGGGCCGACAATGATCGTAGTCAGCACCGCCTGTGCCAAAGCCGAAAGTGGGCGAAATCTCGCACAGACGGAAAACAAACAACCGGCACCAACTCAGTTACAACAGGATTTTATCCAAGATAGCCGAGCTGCAATTGTTGCGGCCGAAGCGGCGGCCGCCAAGCGACGAAAAATCACCTTTACCGCTATCGCCAGTGGTATGGTTATTGCCCTGTTTTTGGCGATTTTCGCGCTTTTTCAGATGAATACGGCCAAGGAACAGTTGCAAGTCGCTAAAGCACGTCTTTATCATGCCAAGGCACAAGAACTGCAACAAACCAAACCAGAGCTTGCGTTGCGTTTGTTTGAAAAAGCGCATAAATTAGAGCCTATCGATGAAGCGATAGATAACACGCTGCGAAAAATTTTCGCCGAGATAAAGGATTACCATCCGGTTTCATTAGCGCATGACAGTGAGATTAATTTAGTCGCGTTTTCGCCAGACGATCAACGGATTGTGACGATCTCAAACGATAACACCGCGAAGGTTTGGGCTCTGAAGGAAAATTCATTCGCTGCAGCACATTTAGCAGATAAGGGTTCTATTAATTCCATTGCAAATTCACCCAATGGGCAACGAAGTGCGACAGTTTCAGACAACACCGCGAAGCTTTGGAAGGATTCGTGGAAGTTAGTCGCCACCTTAGAACACAAAGGTGTGGTTAATTCGGCCGTATTTTCATTCTACGGACAACTAATTGTGACAGTTTCAGACAACACCGCGAAGCTTTGGAACGATTCTAGGAAGTCAGTCACCAGATTAGTTCATGAAGGTGTCGTTAATTCAGCCGCGTTTTCACCCGATGGGCAACGAATTGTGACCGCATCGGATGATAAAACCGCCAAAGTTTGGGATAAGGAAGGGAACTTACTCACCACCTTATCCCATAACAGTTATGTTAATTCAGCCGCGTTTTCATCCGATGGACAACGAATTGTAACCGCATTAGAGGATAAAACCATCAAGGTTTGGGACAAAGATGGGCAGTTAAAGTTAACCTCAGATCGTCATAGTCTTCCTATTCATTCGGCCGCTTTTTTGCCTAATGGACGGATTGTGACTACATCATTTTACACCAAGAGCATTTGGGACGATTCTGGAAAATTAGTTGCTACCTTATTATTCGTTCCAGACAGCCGCACTGTGAAGGTTCTGGACAAAGCTGGGCAATTACTCGCCATGTTCATTCCGCTACGTTTTCGCCCAATGGGCAACAGATTGTAACAGCCTCAGATAAAAAAGCGATAATTTGGGATCACGCTGGAAAAAGACTCGCTATTTTAGAACATCAGGATGTTGTTAATTCTGCTGAGTTTTCGCCTAATGGGCAACGGATTGTAACTACGTCTGGTAAAACTGCCCAAGTTTGGGACAAATCGGGAAAGTTGCTCGCCAGCTTAGCTCAAAAAGGTGCTGTTCATTCCGCTACGTTTTCGCCTAGCGGAAAAATGATTGCGACTACGTCTGGTAAAACCACAAAGGTTTGGCAGAATTATTTTTTGGTGGACTATTTAGAAAGTAAGGACATCCCAAAACTGACTATGGTAGACCAACTTCAAACGGAAGTGATCACATTAGATGAAATCAAAGCGCAAATCGGCCAATTATCGCATTATGAATTACCGCCGAAGGACTTCTTTGGTAAAATGGATGATTTTTACCAAACAAATGTGAACAACGCGAAGCTGGTAGAGAACAAAAAACGCTATCTACAACAACTGGCTGTTCTTTTCCCATTTTCTTCGCAAAAAATTGGGGATATGAAATCCCAAATTATCGAGTTTGAAAATGTTGCTTCTGGGGACACGAGCCAGATTGAACCGGACTCTGAGTCTCAACAATCCACGCTTAACATGGAAATATTTTTCTTAGTCATGTTTCTTGGCCTGTTAATCGTGATGGTGATTGGGCAGTTAAAGGTGTTCTTCCATAGAGGGCGAGACTTACGAGGGGTTGTCTATGGCATCATTACTGTTGTCGTGCTGGGTAACTGGCTCGTGTGCTATGATAATTTTTATTTGCATACCCCTATGCTTGATCAAGCCGCAATTGATCTGATAGGAAAAGGTTTACCCAGTTTAGGGTTAATCCTATTTTCTGTTATGATGCTGATAGTGGCAGCCTTTTTCCTGTTTTATGCTCGTAAACGCTTTTTCCAACGACAAGTGCTTAGTACCCTACTATTAGGCTTTTCCCTGATGATGTTAGTTTTACCGATAGAGTACCTGGTAGTTAATTACGATATTCTCCAGATTTCTCGTTTACTACAACAGTTTATTGGTAGCAGCGACCCCCACCATTTAAATTTAATTATTGCATACGGCTTTATATTAGGCAGCGTGATGATTGTCTTCTTGCCCATTCCGTTGACTGCTTATACGCTACGACCCAATCGTCAAAATTGGTGGAGATGGCCGGCAATCGTTTTAAAAACCATTTCAATGGCGTTAGCTTATGTTTTGTTGCTGTTGGTAACGGGCCTGTTGTTCGCGTTGTTAGATGATGGACTGGCATTTAACGCGATTCCGTCGGTTATACGGTTGCTGCTGTTGTTGGTTGCTGGCATCCTATTAGGCCAAGTGATTTATGCTCAATTTAGAGTTTATCGACAGCAGCGCAAATGGTTCAGCTTAGCTAGCTTTACGCTAGTCTATGGTTTGATTCTCTTTGGGTTTGTATGGGTTTTGTTAGGAAAAGGCGTTTTGATTGATATGAGTTTTTTTACTAATAACTCTTTCGATTCTTTTGATGGTTTTAGACGTGTGGTGCTTTATTACGAGATTGCCGATGTGTTAACCTTGCTGGGTTCACTCATCGCTGTTGGGTTTGCGATTGTCAAAGGGCGCAAAACCTATCAAACACAACACTATAATTTAAGTGGTGTTTACTGGCTGGCGAGTTTATTTTTAGTCATCAGTATTGCGATTTACGTATGGCCTTATGGTTCATTGTTGTCATCTTTGACACTGGTTTTGGGCAGTTTGCTGTTATTGAGTTATGGTATTGGTAACTGGCTTGACAACCGGCGAAGTTGGATCGCGAGGGGTATTTTTGTCGCTGTTCTGTTAGTTATATTAGCCGCTATCGCTTGGTTTGTTCTGATAAATCGGGCGGATAAAACTAAAACACCGATGAAAACCAAAACAGACCCGGAGGTACAGCTGCAGCCGGATGAACGGTCTGAGGATGTTCTGTCTCAGGATGATCTGAATCTGTCTCAGATCGTTATGCGGACTAGAAAACTGACCAGAAAACAGGCGGAAACAATGGCGCAACGATTTGTAAGCGAAAACAAAATATTCCGTGATCGTTTATCAGATGACAGTTTTGGTCCTGAAATGATATGGATCCCGGCAGGACAGTTTAGTATGGGAGATATTAAGAATCGTGGTGACACCGATGAAAAACCAGTGCATGAAGTGTCTATCAAGCGTTTCGCAATGAGCCGTTATGAAGTCACTTTTGAAGAGTCTGACCGTTTTGCAAAAGCCACTTTTGCAAAAGCCACCGGTAGAAAGAAACCTGATGATAGGGGTAGGGGGCGAGGCAAACGCCCAGTCATTAATGTCTCTTGGGATGATGCTAAAGCTTATGTGGCATGGTTAAGTAAAGAAACAAATAAGCCGTATCGCTTGCCCAGTGAGGCAGAATGGGAGTACGCCGCCCGCGCTGGAACTTCGACGAAATACTGGTGGGGAAACCAGATTGGTGTTAATTGTAGGGATTGTGGTAGTCAATGGGATGGTAAAAAAACAGCACCCGTGGGTTCTTTTATCCCTAATCCTTTTGGCATCCATGACACAGCCGGTAATGTGTGGGAATGGGTTGCTGATTCTTATCATAAGAGTTATCAGGATGCCCCTGAAGACGGTAGCGTTTGGGAGGGGGAGAAAAACCTGCGAGTGCGCCGTGGCGGCTCATTCAACTACGACAATAGCCTCAGCCGTGCCGCTTTCCGTGACAGGAACACTTCGGACTACCGGAGCGGCAGCATCGGGTTTCGTGTTGCTGTTGGTGTGGTTGCGTGGACTCCGTAGCACTATACACTATTGCACTGTGCACTGTTCACTTTACACTTTTACACTATAGTTTTTCAGCGTAACGCGTTTTCTGAAGTTTGACGGATACTATCCCGAAAAGGGATAGCATCCGTTTAGCTTTGATGCCCAGGGTAATGGTATTGATTTAAAACACAATAACTTCAATGCGATTGTATAATCGATACGGATAACTACAGGGATTGTTTAATCGATACGGATAACTACAAGGATTGTTTAATCGATACGGATAACTACAGGGATTGTTTAATCGATACGGATAACTACAGGGATTGTATGTTTCGGCATGTTTCCCTTCGACACCCTTCTACGAGCGAAGGGCACCGCGGCAGGTTTCGACGGACTCAACAACCGGGCTCAACAACCTAATAAGAAAGGATTGGAGCGAAACTGTGTTTGCTTTTAATCCGTTGTTATATTATACAATCGCTTTCCGTTAGAGCCGGTTTATCCTTTTTTATAAATAATCGTTATCGGTTATCCGTATCGATTAAACAATCCTTGTCGTTATCGGTTTTAATCCTTTTTTATAAACAATCCTTGTCGTTATCGGTTTTAATCCGCATCGATTAAACAATCCTTGTCGTTATCGGTTTTAATCCTTTTTTATAAACAATCCTTGTAGTTATCGGTTTTAATCCGCATCGATTAAACAATCCTTGTAGTTATCTTGAGGACTTATTTGGGAGGGACTGGGTTAATTCGTTAATTTCGCTAATTCGCGGTACTCTCTTCTACACAAGCAAATCCCTTCTTATAAATCCTTTCTTATAAACAATCCCTGTAGTTATTGTGCGAACCTTGTTAGGAGTACAAGGCGAACCTGGTACGAATGGGCCGCGTGGTTAGGAGTACAAGGCCAACCTTGTTAGGAGTACAAGGCGAACCTGGTACGAATGGGCCGCGTGGTGATTGAATTTTTTGAAAACTAAGCCTATCGCCAAAACAGTTGGCTTGAATATAGGCTCTCGTTTAGTCGCAATCGCACAAGGTTCGCCTTATACTCCGGATTCGTACCAGGTTCGCCTGAAACGAATGATACCTTATACTCCGGATTCGTACAAGGTTCGCCTGAAACGAATGATACTTTGCTATAATAATAAAAAATTGGTAATTGGAAATTGTCCTTTCCCCTTGTACCGATCCCCTTTCAAAACTGAGTTTGCATAATGAATGTTAATGAACACAACAACTTGCCCCTCCCCAAACGCTGCCGACGTATTCACTTTGTTGGTATAGGCGGTTCCGGCATGGGGGGTATCGCTGAAGTGATGCACCGTATAGGCTATGCGGTTTCTGGCTCCGATTTGTCCAAAAACAGCATGACACGACGATTAACGGATTTAGGTGTCAAAGTGCAAATTGGACATACGGCTGAACATGTGCATGGTTGCGATGTGGTGGTGATTTCTAGCGCGGTGACAGAAGATAATCCGGAAGTACAAGCCGCCCGTGCGCGACGACTCCCAGTGGTACCACGCGCCGAAATGTTGGGCGAGTTAATGCGGTTTCGCCAAGGTATTGCCATTGCCGGCACCCACGGCAAAACCACGACAACCAGTTTGATTGCCAGTTTATTAGCCGAAGGTGGCTTAGATCCCACTTTTGTGATAGGGGGACGTTTAAATAGTGCCGGGACACATGCCAGTTTGGGCTCTGGAGAATATTTAGTCGCAGAAGCCGATGAAAGTGATGCCTCCTTTTTAACTTTGAAAGCAGTGATGGCTGTCGTTACCAATATCGACGCTGATCATATACGAACTTATAACAGTGATTTCAATCAGTTGCAACAAAGTTTTGTCGATTTTTTGCAACAACTCCCGTTTTATGGTTTGGCTGTGCTGTGCATTGATGATCTGGTCATAGAAGCGGTGCTGCCACAATTAACTAAGCCCATGATAACGTATGGGCTATCTGAACAAGCGAGTATTCGCGCTACCGACATTCAACAAAAGCAAGGACAAACCCATTTTAAAGTCTTGCATGATCAAAGTCCTTGGTTAGAAGTGGTACTGAATTTACCCGGCCTACATAATGTGCGTAATGCATTGGCTGCGATTGCCGTCGCGCATGAAGTGGGCGTATCTGATGTTGTGATTGCTCGCACTTTACAAGCATTTAGTGGTATAGATCGACGTTTTCAAATGCAACCCATTTTGATGGGACCGGGAGAAGTGTTGCATATTGACGATTATGGACATCACCCGCGTGAAATTGCTGCGGTGCTACAAGCTATCCGCGACGGATGGCCGCAGCGACGTTTAGTGGTGGTATTTCAACCTCATCGCTACACGCGCACCCAAGATTTATTTGACGAATTTGTGCAAGTCCTTGCGACAATTGATATTTTGTTACTGCTTGATATTTATGCGGCCGGAGAAGCCCCAATTGCTGGGGCAACTGGAGAAGCCTTGTATCAAGCGATTCGTGCCAAGGGACAATTGAATCCGCAGTTTGTCGCACATCCTGAGCAATTACTGACCATATTGCCACCTTTATTACAAGATCAAGATATTTTACTGACTTTGGGTGCCGGTAATATTGGTGCTGTCGCTGCAAACCTTTCAAGCCATTTAGCTGTAGGAAAGGAACATAAATATACTTAACACAAGATTTATCAGGAGTCCAAGATTTATCAGGAGTCCAAGATTTATCTTGGCTATTTTTAACTCTATGGATAATTACTTTAATTTCACTGGCTTGCGTGGCACGCTACGTCATAATGAACCAATGTCAAAACATACCTCGTGGCGTGTCGGCGGCCCCGCGCAATGGTTTTATGAACCCGCCGATGTTATAGATTTAGCACAATTGTTGCCGCAATTACCAGACAACATGCCGGTTTTTTGGCTAGGCTTAGGTAGCAACCTGCTGGTGCGCGATGGTGGCATTCGTGGGCTGGTTATCCTGACAGCCGGGTTATTGAATGAAATAAAGCAGCTAAATGACAATACTTTGTATGTCGAGGCTGGTGTGAGTAGTGCCAAAGTGGCTCGCTTTGCGGCGCGGGCGGGTTTGACAGGCGCAGAATTTTTAGCCGGTATTCCCGGCACCTTTGGCGGGGCTTTAGCCATGAATGCCGGGGCTTGGGGTGGGGAAACCTGGTCACTTGTGCAACGTGTAGAAACCTTGAACAGACAAGGGCAATCTCACCGCCGTCTACTCACAGACTATGAAATTAGTTACCGTAGCGTTAAAGGCCAAGAAAACGAATGGTTTATTGCAGCCACGTTGCAACTCAGTGACAATCCTAAAGCAGAGGGTAGCGCGAAAATTCAAGCTTTGTTGAAACAACGCAATGAAACGCAACCCACCGGTTTGCCAACTTGCGGTTCAGTGTTTCGTAATCCCCCGGGCGATTATGCAGCGCGTTTGATAGAACAAGCCGGTTGGAAAGGGCGTTATGTGGGCGGTGCATGCGTCTCGGAAAAACATGCTAACTTTATTATCAATAATAATGGGGCGATAGCTGCCGACATTGAAAGTTTAATTAAGCAAATTCAGGCAGATGTAGCACAAAAATACCAGATTGACTTGATACCGGAAGTGCATATCGTCGGGGAACCTTAACAATATAACTACAAGGGTTACTTATAACTACAAGGATTACTTATAAGAAAGGATTTTTCTTTTAAACAGATAACTACAAAGATTGCTTATAAGAAAGGATTTTTCTTTTAAACAGATAACTACAAGGATTGCTTATAAGAAAGGATTTTTAAGTTTTTTAAAAAAGGAGCCTTTATTTTGATGAGCCAAAAGCAA
>Ga0164315_10004668_pt1 | contig 10635 bp, 10 predicted proteins | sample GuaBasSedimGuay6_FD_113737 | JGI IMG/M metagenome (GOLD analysis project Ga0164315, IMG submission 113737) | Subseafloor sediment microbial communities from Guaymas Basin, Gulf of California, Mexico - Guay6, Core 4569-2, 0-3 cm | ecosystem: Environmental > Aquatic > Marine > Hydrothermal vents...
AGCGATGCCGGCCTGGAGACCCCTGTTAACACCCGCCGAGGCAGAGTGGCTGACCATGGTCTTGCTGGAAGGAAATCTGCCATGATTGGCCGATGCTACTTGTTGATTGTTTTCTTGTTGATCGGCTTCGGCGTTCACGCACGTGGTACTGGAGACATGGGTGTGATCATAGAAAGGGCCAACAGCAGCGTGCAAATTATCGAAACCAGCGGTAATAGCAGTATTGCTCGCGTTACCGGCCTGGGTGATTTGTCGCATGCCTCCGTGGTCTATTCACGCGATGCGCGTTTTGCCTACGTATTCGGTCGTGATGGAGGCTTGACCAAGGTCGATATCCTGTCCGCAGAAATTGTTGGGCGGACGCTGCAATCCGGTAATAGCATTGGCGGCGCGATCTCCCAGGATGGTCGCCTGGTGGCAGTGTCTAACTATACCCCGGGTGGAGTGAAAATATTCGACGCCGATACGCTGGCACTCGTGGCTGATATCCCGGCGTCTTACGGCGAATCCGGGCAGCGCTCTAAAGTTGTCGGCCTGGTTGATGCGCCGGGCCAGAAATTTGTATTCTCGCTCTGGGATGCTGGTGAAATCTGGGTAGTAGATATGAGCGACCCGGCTAAACCTGGAATCCAGAAATTCCGGGACATCGGCAAGAACCCCTATGATGCATTAATAACCCCGGATGGCCGCTACTATATCGCCGGCCTGTTTGGTGAAGATGGCATGGTTTTACTGGATTTATGGGATCTCCCGGCCGGTACCGGGCGCATCCTGCCCGGCTACGGGAAGGGTGAAGCCAAGTTGCCGGTTTATAAAATGCCGCACCTGGAAGGTTGGGCGGTCGCCGGTGACCTGGCTTTCGTGCCGGCAGTCGGTCGGCACGAGGTGCTGGTTATCGATATGCGAACCTGGCAGGAGGCCGGGCGAATCAAGGTACATGGGCAGCCAATTTTTGTGATCGCGCGCCCGGACGGGCGGCATGTATGGGTTAACTTCGCCTTACCCGACAATGACACCATTCAGATTATAGATACACAGCAACTGGCTGTGATCAAACAATTAAAGCCGGGAAAGGGTGTATTGCACATGGAGTTTGAACCACGCGGTGAAGAAGTCTGGCTATCGGTACGAGACGAGGATCGCGTCGAGGTTTACGACACGCGGACATTTGAACGCATGGCTGCTATACCGGCAAAAAAGCCCAGCGGTATCTTTTTTACCGCACGCGCCCATCGGATCGGATTATGAGACAGTACACGGACCTCGAACAGCATTTGCTGAATGATTTCCAGCATGGGCTATCGTTATCACCGACACCCTATGCCGATCTGGCGGAACAACTGGGTGTGGATGAAACGACAGTACTGGAAAACCTGAACAGGCTGCAGGAGGAAGGCGTCATTAGCAGGGTCGGCCCCGTGTTTCGGCCTAATCGACTGGGTGTCAGCACGCTGGCGGCAATCGCCGTACCCGGCGATGAACTGGAGACGGTGGCAGAAATTGTTAGCAGTTTTGCCGAGGTTAATCACAACTATGAACGTGAGCACGGGTTTAACCTGTGGTTTGTGGTGATCGCTGCGGATCGCGACGCTTTGCAGGCGGTGTTAACCGAAATTGAAGCGCGTACTGGCTACAGGGTGATGGATTTACCGATGCTGCAAGACTATTTCATCGATCTGGGGTTTAAATTACAATGGACATGAGCGTACATGACCCGGAATTTGAAAGACGCCTGGTCGAAGCCACCAGTCAGGGATTGCCCCTGGTGAGTCGCCCGTACGCGGCAATTGCAAAACAGATCGGCAGCACCGAGGCAAGAGTGATCGAAGGCATTCAACGCATTATGCAACGCGATGATATAAAACGATTTGGGGTAGTGGTGCGCCACCGCAAACTCGGCTATCGGGCGAATGGTATGGTGGTCTGGGATATCCCGGATGAACGCGTCGCTGAAGTGGGTGTCTGCATCGGTCAATATAACTTCGTCACGCTCTGTTACCAGCGCCCGCGGCGTTTACCCGACTGGCCTTACAACCTGTTTAGCATGGTCCACGGCCGTGATCGAGATGGTGTGATTGACCAGGTTAAATCCATCGTCGAGCAATGTGGTTTGCAGCAGTTTGCGCATGAGATCCTGTTCAGTGGTCGCTGTTTCAAGCAGCGTGGTGCAATTTACGCGCCGTCGCAACAGGCATTAAAGCAAGACGAGATGATCATCAATGGATGAGTTGAGCCGACAGTTTATCAATCAGTTCCAGGGCGGTTTTCCACTGCTTGAGCAGCCTTTCGCCAGCATCGCGGCCGGGCTTGATACCGATGAGACTAACCTGATATCGATGATCCAGGACCTGCTGGCCGACGGCGTATTGAGCCGATTCGGACCCCTCTATGATGCTGTGCGCATGGGCGGTGGATTGACACTGGCTGCCCTCCGCGTTCCCGAGAAAGATTTCAATCGGGTCGCAGAACAGGTAAATTCGCTGCCCGAAATAGCGCATAATTACCGGCGCGAACACGCACTAAATATGTGGTTTGTGATAGCAACCGAAAGGCCCGAAGGGATACAGCAAACCATCGATAAAATTGAGTCGTGTACCGGTTTACCGGTTTATAGCTTCCCAAAGCTGCAAGAGTATTACGTGGGCCTGTGGTTGCTGCTGGATGCGCAGGGTGGAGTGACTACCCGGTCTTTTGAGATGCCAACAAGGACAATTGACGTTGTCCTCGATGACCTTGATCGCAGCATTGTCCGGGCTACGCAGGGCGGTTTGCCGTTAGTGAGCGAACCGTTTGCTGATGTGGCGCAACAGGCCGGCAGCGATGTAGCAACTGTAATAAGGCGATTGTCACGCATGATCGATAACGGCGTTATCAGGCGCATAGGCGCAGTACCCAATCATTATCGACTGGGACTGAAAAGCAACGGCATGTCGGTCTGGGATGTGGCCGAAAGTCGCCTTGATGCCCTGGGTGAAGAAATTGGAAAACTCGATTTCGTCAGCCATTGCTATCAACGACCACGTCATTTACCGATGTGGCGATACAACCTGTTTGCGATGGTACATGGGCATAATGGTGACGAGGTAGCGCGCAAGATTGGGGAAATAGCCAATATTTTAGGAGAGGACTGCAACGCGCACGAGGTGTTGTTTAGTTCAGCCATTTTGAAAAAATCCGGGTTGAGGCTGGTAGCCTGATATGTTTCGTATAAGTCGATATTTAAATGCACTGAATTCCACCGCTGGCGTGACAGCAAAGCCCAGCTCGGTACTACAGGGCTCAGGTCCTGTTGTTATCTGGAACTTGATCCGTCGTTGCAACCTGACCTGCAAGCACTGTTACGCGACTTCAGCCGATACGGACTTTCCCGGCGAACTGGATACCCAGAAAATTTTTGCGGTGATGGATGACCTCAAGAGATTTGGTGTACCGGTGCTGATTTTGTCGGGCGGCGAGCCGCTATTGCATCCGCAAATTTTTGAAATATCGAGGCGTGCCAAGGAAATGGGTTTTTATGTCGGCTTGTCGAGTAACGGCACATTGATTACGCAGGACAATATCGACGATATTATCAGTATTGGTTACGACTACGTCGGTGTCAGCCTCGATGGCATGTCTGAAATACACGATCGCTTCCGCCGTAAACAGGGCGCCTTCGAGGACTCTATGCGCGGTATCCGGCTGTGTCGTGATGCGGGTCTCAAGGTCGGCCTGCGTTTTACCCTAACCCAGGATAATGCCGCTGAACTACCAGATTTATTGCAGTTAATGGAAGACGAGGCTATCGACAAGTTTTACCTGTCACATCTGAATTATGCCGGTCGGGGCAACCGCAATCGTACCAGCGACCTGCATTATCAAATGACACGCGAGGCTATGGATTTATTGTTCAGGACTTGCTGGCAGGATGTCGAGGCCGGTCGAAAGCGTGAGTTTGTAACCGGTAACAATGATGCTGACGGGGTTTATCTGCTGCACTGGGCACGTCGACATTTACCCGAGCATGTTGAAGCCTTGCACAAACAGTTGCTGCGCTGGGGTGGTAATGCCTCGGGCGTTAATATCGCCAATATTGATAACCTCGGCGAAGTGCATCCCGATACCATGTGGTGGGATTACAGCATTGGCAGCGTTAAACAACGGCCATTTTCCGAGATATGGCAAGATACCTCGAATGCTTTAATGGCTGGTTTAAAATCTGCCAAGCGTCCGCTCGAGGGTCGCTGTGCGGAGTGTAAACACCTCGCGATCTGTGGTGGTAATTCACGAACTCGCGCCTGGCAATTGACCGGCAACGTATGGGCTGAAGATCCCGGTTGTTATCTAAGCGATGAAGAAATCGGTGTGGTCGATATGCCGGACAGAGTCGAACTAACGCCTTATCGTCGTCATCAAAATATTGACAGCAGTTCCCTGGCCTAGCTGGAACTAATACCCTTCATTGCATTGCGGTCATGGATTGTGACGTTTCGTCCGTTGATGGTGAGAATTTTTAATTCATGTAGGTGCTTCAAAATACGTGAAAATGTTTCTGGCTTGACCGACAGTCGTGAGGCGATAACGCTCTTCGCGATTTCGAGATCAAAGGTATCGGTGCCCTCGGGGGAATTTTCCAATAAATAGGTAACGATGCGGACGGTGCCGGTACTAAGGCTCAAGGTATCGATTTCCTGGATCAGTCGGCGCAGGCGAATACTCATACTGCCCATTAACAGGAAGCAGGTATCAATCGAATCCCTTAGCATGGCTTTGAAATCCTGGCTGTTGATACCTATGATCTTGCAAGAGGTGAGTGCGGTGGCATTAACCGGGTAATGCGGACGATCCATAAACATCAGGGCCTCGGCAAAGGAATCGCCCTGGTCAACGAACTCGACAATTTTTTCATTCCCATCCGGCGATACCCGGAATAGTTTTATTTTCCCGGTCAACACCAGGTAAAAGCAAACGACTTCATCGCCCTGGCAGAACAGGGACTTGCCTTCTTCCAGTGAGATAATGTGCGCATGATGGCATACGCGATCCAGTTGTTCGTCGGATAGCCTCGAAAACAAATGGTATTGCTTTAACGTATCGCGTGTTTCATGGGAATGCATAGTGAGTCTTAGTGCCTGATTTTTCTTGTAGTGCTATGTAACCAGTCACACTTGATGTAAGTCAAGGATATATTTTATGTTGACGCTTGAATAAATCAAAATTATTAAAGGCTTCCCAAAAAATACCAGGTGATTAAATATTACTACCAGCGGCATAAGCCGATGACCAGGCCCACTGAAAATTAAACCCGCCAAGGTGACCGGTGACATCGACCACTTCACCGATGAAATAGAGCTTGTCTACTTTTTTACTCATCATGTTTGTGGATGAGAGTTCATTCGTGTCCACTCCACCCAGCGTCACTTCGGCAGTTCGGTAGCCTTCCGTACCGGCTGGTTTCAGTTTCCAGGAATTGAGTTGTTCGGCAATATTATGGAGTTGCGCATCGCTAATTTCAGCAATCGGCTTGTCTGTGAGATGCGGCCACCAGAGCTGTTCCAGTTCCAGTACCAGTTTTCGCGGCAGATGTCGTGCGAGTATGTTTCGTAACAGTAGCCTGGGTTGATTGAGTTTCGCTGTGAGCAGTAATTCGACGGCATCGTGCGTTGGCAGAATATTGATTTCAACGGTTTTACCCGCTCGCCAGTAACTCGATATCTGTAATACAGCCGGGCCCGATAATCCGCGGTGCGAGAACAGGATATTTTCGTCGAAGCTCTGGCTATCAACGCGCACTGAGGCGGCAAGCGAAACCCCGGATAGTTTATCGCATAGCAATTTAAAGCTGTCGGTAAAGGTAAAAGGTACCAGACCCGCCCTGGGAGGCAGAATTTGGTGGCCAAACTGTTCCGCCAGTTTGTAACCGTAGTCGGAACCGCCCAGTTTGGGAATAGACAAACCTCCGCAGGCGACGACCAGGGATTCGCATTCAAGCGTTACCGCCGAGTTACCGATGGTTCCAGTGAGTTGAAAGTTTTGGGCTTTGCTAATGGAAGTAATTTCCGCCAGGGTTTTAATTTCGACACTGGCTGCTTCGCATTCGCAGAGCAGCATATCGAGAATGTCTTTCGAGGAGTCATCACAAAACAGCTGTCCCAGTGTTTTTTCGTGCCAGGGGATCGCGTGTTGTTTGACCAGCTCGATAAAATCCCATTGCGTGTATCGACTCAGTGCCGATTTGCAAAAGTGCGGGTTTTGCGAGAGAAAGCATTCGGGTTCGATGTGTAAATTGGTAAAATTGCAACGCCCGCCACCCGACATCAGAATTTTTTTACCGACCTTGTTGGATTTTTCCAGAACCTGCACACTGTGCCCGCGCGCAGCGGCAGTTAAAGCACACATGAGTCCCGCGGCGCCGGCGCCGAGAACTATGACATCCCAGGATTTTTTCAAGATGGTGATCTCTTTAACGGAATGCGCGGACGCAAATGATCGCCGGGCGGGCAACGTACTTCATTTTCGGCAGGGATCAATTGGCAGCGCTTAAAGCCAGTTTTCATTTTGAGCAGGCTTGAGTGATCAGGGAGATAGTAAATCCTGGGCTTCCTGCGCGAGTTTCTCCAGCAGTTCAAATGCGGGTAACTCGCAGTTAAGTGCCGTCGCCTGGCCGTAGAGTAGAAAACTGAATTCATTGTCGTTGTTTGCGGCACTCGATTCCATTAATGGACGGCTGAACTTGTACATCATTGGAAAATCTGGAAAGCGGGTGCGGTGTTCGGTCATTTTTTCCATGTAGGGATTGTTCCGCGCCCGCGCCGGACGGCCCGAGAAGGCCCGCGTTAAGCGAGTGTCGTCATCCCGTGCGTTTCGAATTGCGCTTCGATGCGCATCGCTGATAGATGCCTCGGGGCAGGACAGGAAAGCAGAACCCAGTTGGACACCACTCGCACCGAGTTTGAATGCCGCGGCAATACCCCTGGCGTCGGCGATGCCACCCGCCGCTATCACCGGTATATCAATCGTATCGACAATTTGCGGCACCAGCGCCATGGTGCCGATACCGAAATCTTCGAAAGAAGTGTGGAATGTACCGCGGTGGCCGCCCGCTTCCCAGCCCTGGGCAATGACAGCATCGACACCGCTATCGGCCAGCAGTTTGGCTTCGGCCACCGTAGTCGCCGAGCAAAGGATAATGCAGCCGGCATCGCGTAAAGCTCCTAACATATCGGATGTCGGCAGGCCAAAATGAAAACTGACTACCCCGGGCCTGATCTCCAGCAGTGCGGCCAGGATATTTTCATCGATAGGGTCGTACATGGTCTTATGCTTTTCAGGCAGTTCACCGATACCTCGTTCAACATAGCTGTGCGCTAACAGCGACTCGACATTGGCGTCCTCTTCGGGTGTTTCGGCTGGTTCCGCATGGGCAAAGAAATTGAGATTAAAAGGTTTGTCCGTAATTGCCCGGGTGTCTCTTGCGGTATCGATCAGTTCGGCGGCCGTCATCCTTGCACAACCATGAGAACCCAGCCCGCCGGCATTCGAGACCGCGCCGACCAACTCCGGATTCGTCGATCCCGCCATCGGTGCCTGGATGATAGGGTGTTTGATTTGAAGTAAATCTGTCAGCTCGGTACGGGGCCACATATCGTCGTCTCTCATTCAAATAATCAGCTTTAGTCAGCAAGTAGCACCTGATATACATCAAGGTGCTAGCGCTCGAAATACTATTTACTGGGTGTCTTTAATTGCGAACATTATCATACTCAAGCAGAATCTCGATTTCTAATACAAATGTCGACTGTTAAATAGAGTAGATTGTTGGCATCGTAGCAACGGGAATTCCAGTATTAAGGAGATATTCATGCACAAGCTTGTAGATCCCGATGAAGCCAATCGGATACTACCCTTGTTTCGGCTGGCTTTTCGCCCATTGTTTTTGGGTGGCGCGTTGTTTTCACTGTTGGCACTGGGTCTGTGGGCCGCATTCTGGTTGGGAGTATTGCGCTGGACCCCTTACGGTGGCTGGATCTGGTGGCACGCCCATGAAATGCTGTTCGGTTTCGTAGTAGCGATAATTATCGGGTTTTTACTGACCGCGGTACAAAACTGGACTGGCCAGCCAGGCATTAGCAACTGGCCTCTCGCCGGATTGTTTGCACTCTGGTTGTTACCACGAATTTTCCTGCTTTACCCTGTTGACGCCATCGAGAAGCTGTTGCCATGGCTCGACCTGGCTTTTTTACCAGTGGCCGCGTGGGTATTGGGAAGGCTGGTCTGGCGAGTCCGACAGTTTCATAATTTAATTTTTGTACCAGTGCTGCTATTGCTCGCATCCACCAATGCGCAAATGCACTGGGCGATTAGCCAGGGCGATGGCGCGCTCGCGAGGAGCGCCAGTCACAGCACTATATTCGTAATCGTTTTCCTGATAGTGGTGATGGGTGGTCGGGTGATTCCCTTTTTTACCGCTAATGGTACAGCCACGCCCAGGGCATTGCCGCTACCACTGGTAGAAGTAATGTCGTTGGGGCTGGTTGGGCTGCTGGCCCTGCTACAGCTATCCGGTCTGGTTGATATCCTGCCTCCGTTACTGATCGCTGGACTATTCCTGCTGGCTGGTTGCTTTCATTTGCTGCGTTTATTGCGTTGGCGTCCCTGGATTACATTCGGCGAGCCACTGTTATGGTCGTTACATTTAGCCTATCTGTTTATCGTTATGGGGCTTTTTCTTTGCGCATTCCGATATGCTGGCTGGTCTATAGAAATGTTTAGTCAATATACTTATCAATACGCCACGATCTTGCATGGTTTCACGATTGGGGGAATGGGGCTGTTGATTTTGTCGATGATGTCCCGGGTTTCGCTAGGTCATACCGGGCGGCAGCTAGCGGTTGATCCCTTGATGAGTGTCGCTTTTCTCTGTGTAGCGGTTGCTGCTATCTGTCGTGTCTGGCTTCCCCTGCTATTGCCCGCGACCAGTCACTACTGGAGTTACCTGCTCAGCATCGGTCTGTGGTTACTGGGTTATGGGTTGTTTGCGATATTTTATCTGCCTGTTCTCAGTAAGTCCCGCGTCGATGGACGGCCGGGCTAGTCATGATTCTTGCTGAGACTCCTTAATTTATTGATCTGGCTATTGCTTTTCTAACGGGTAAAATTGCTCGAACCCTTAAAGTCGAAGAAAAATGAGTCCAGGCGAGCAATCTGCAGGTGATACGGATACGGCACTACTAAGCCAGTTGGCCAGTTCGTGGCAGGGTCTGGTAAAGAGTGACTGTCCTGCAGACTGGTTAGAGCTATTACCCGAACTTGACTTTGATCACCCGGATCGGTGTCTCGAACCTCAGAGCCTGCCGGTGCTGGAATATCTGCCTCGGCTTTCGTCCCTGGCGACAACAGCCTATCGCGGTATTATCGATGGCCTGATTCAAGCGCAGTCATACCTCCGTTTCGGCCAAACCTATTCCGAAACCGATTTCGGTATCGAATTCCTGCGTCAATACGGCTGGATTAAAATACTGGGACCGGAGGCCTACTGGCATAGCGATCAGTTGGCGAGCGGATTTTTGATTCTTGGAGATAACGTTACCTACCCCCAACACTGGCATCAGGCAGAGGAAATCTACCTGCCACTATCTGGAAATGCCGAGTGGTATCGGCAAGACCGGGGATGGCAGAAGCAGTCGGCGGGTAGCCTGATTCACCATGCCAGTAAGGTTAAGCATGCGACGCGAACTATTGGTGAGCCGATGATTGCGTTGTATCTGTGGCGCGGTGGTGATTTGAATCAAAAATCGGATATTCAATGAGTATTCGTAAATCGAATCTCGACAGGCTGCTTGCACAAGACGGGCCGATTATTCTGGATGGCGGTCTCGGCAGTGAACTCGACCGGCGTGGTTACGATATATCAACACCGCTCTGGTCCGCGGAACTGTTAATGAATAACCCGCAGGCGATCAAAGATATACACCGTGCCTATCTCGATGCTGGCGCTCAATGTATTACCAGCGCCAGTTACCAGGCCAGCATCGCTGGATTTGGAGCTATGGGCCTGTCGCCCGAGCGGGCGAGGGAGCTGTTTGTTAAGTCTGTCGATCTGGCCAAATCCGCAGTCGACGAATTTCTTCAACATAAGCCGGATTGTGGATACCAGCCGTTGGTAGCAGCGAGCATTGGTCCTTATGGCGCCTATCTCGCCGATGGTTCGGAGTACAGCGGGGACTATGGGGTTAATGATGCGACCTTGCTGGAATTCCATCAACAACGGCTGCTCTGGCTGGCTGCGGCCGGTGCCGATGTGCTCGCCTGTGAAACCATACCCAGTCTTCAGGAAGCCGGGGTATTGCGCCAATTGCTGGAAAAAGTAAACACGCCAGCCTGGATTAGCTTTTCCTGTCAGGATGAGCGACATCTGAACGATGGTAGTATGCTAAGGCAGGCGGTTGCCCTGTTTGATCAGCTTCCGGGGGTGGTTGCCATCGGCGTAAATTGCACGGCTCCACAATATATTCAATCGTTAATCGGTGAAATCAAGGCAGCAGCATGGACGCGAGCGATAGTGGTCTACCCAAATTCTGGCGAACATTATGATGCCGATGATAAAGTCTGGCACGGTACCGAAACTCCGTTAGAATGTGCAGTTGCAGCCCGGGG
>Ga0164315_10004669_pt1 | contig 10633 bp, 8 predicted proteins | sample GuaBasSedimGuay6_FD_113737 | JGI IMG/M metagenome (GOLD analysis project Ga0164315, IMG submission 113737) | Subseafloor sediment microbial communities from Guaymas Basin, Gulf of California, Mexico - Guay6, Core 4569-2, 0-3 cm | ecosystem: Environmental > Aquatic > Marine > Hydrothermal vents >...
CCCCGCGCATGGAAGCATAGGAATCCCGTTGTTCGGACAGGTCTTCCATCATCATATCCCGCTCGGCGGGGGTCATTTCCAGACCAAATACCACTTCGGCGGCCTGGATCTGGGATTTACCGAGGGTTTGTGTTTCCCGGATTTCCTCTCCACACCCGCAAAGGGCCGTTATCAGCAGAAAACAGGCGGGAACGAGGCGTTTGGACATCATGGAATTCCCTTTCAGGTGAGGGGCCGGAACAGCCCGCGGCCACGGACAGGATCCAATATGCGGCAGGCGGAGTCAATCGGGTTCCCGCGTAAGGGCGAAATTCATCTCAGCCATGTGATAAACAGCCAAAATGGCATGACAAATGGCAGGATATGGCTCGTGATAACTTCTGTATACAGTATGCAATATTCGAGTGCCTTTTTGTCAACCGAAATAACCATAAGTAATCAAATAACTTAAAAATTTTAAATTTTTGGAATAGGGGGATTCATTGCCGTGGCCTTGGACGTGCATTCCTGCCGACCAGAGACGGCATCCAATGAAATACATCTCGGGCCGGGGCTCGCGGAAGCAGCTCGTCAAGTCTCTCCCCCCCGACGGGCAACTCGCCCAGGCATCTGGGGCCCCGGTCTGATTCAAAAGCGGAAAAAATGATAAAACGGTCAAAGAGGAGGGTTGGAAATGCGCATCTGGACATCCCAGGCCATGGAAATAATGAACGGGGCAAGGGAAAAGGCTTCGGCTTTGGGCCATGCGGAGGTGGACCCCCTTCACCTTTTGTGGGTTTTCCTCCAGGAAGCCACCCGGCCAGGCAGCAGAGTCATGAGGTCGGGAAGAGCCCCCGGGGCGGTGATATTCCGCACTGAACGGAAACTGGCGGAACTGCCCCGGGCGGTCAAGACAGTGGTGGCCAGCCCCAATACCGCCTTTCAGGATTTGATCCTGCGAGCGGCGGATCTGGCTCCGAGTACGAACCTTCACAATACCGAAGGCCGCATCGGACCTCATGAACTGGTTTTGGCCCTGGTTGGAGACCGGGGACCGGCGGGGGACATGCTGCGGAATTTCGAGATGAAACAGGCCCGAATGGCCGGATAGATCCGGATGGATGTTGGGCGTGTCGCCGTCACAAACCTGTCGGAGCGAATTGTGACCCCGCTTCAGCAGGCAGCCAATATTTCGGTGGCACGCCCTTCAATATTACAAAAAGCGGGACCCGGTTGGGGTCCCGCTTTTTCATTTCATCAGGGTCATGCGTCCGGTGGCGCGGTTGGAAGGTGTTTCCAGCAGGTACAGGTAAACTCCCGAAGCTGCATTTCGTCCGCCCAGGTCACGCCCGTTCCAGGTCACCTCATTACGTCCGGCCAGGCCGGGGTCATTGTTAAGCAGCGTACGTACCAGGCGGCCGGAAGGGTCGAAGATTTTCAGGGTCACCGGTTCGGCGGCTGGTAGATTGAAGGCAATGGTCGTCGAGGGGTTGAACGGGTTGGGTGCCGCCCCGTGCAAATCGAAGCCGATGGCCGCAGGTGTTTCGCCCACCGGGGTAACTCCATTGTCAGCCCATCCCTGGACAAAGATTTCATGTTCATCACCGGGGGTGATGTCGGTGTCGCCGGACCAGGCGATCATCTTGTAACCGTGGATACTGTTGACGGCCACCGCGGGGGCTCCCGCGCCGGCCACGGGGCCAAGCGAAGGGTCCATGTCGCTGAGTTTCAGGGCGGCGGCGCCAATTGCCACACCCACATCATTGAACCGCCGCGCCCAGATTTCGTGATCGAAGTGCGGAAGCCCGTCGTTCAGATCACTCCGCCAGGCCACAAACCACTCGTCGCTGATCGGGTCGATGACGATGGTGGGTTCGATAGCTTCACGCAGGACATTCGAGGGAGTTGCGCCGGCGGCCTGGAAAGAGATCATTCCCCCCACAAGCGTACCGTCGGGAAGCAGCCTTTGGCCATAGATTCCCTGGAAACTCAAACCCGAGGCGTCCGCGTCCCAGACGCAGATCAATTCACCGCTGCTGGGAACCCAGGCCAGATCCGGGTTGCGGGCCGAGATGCCGTCGAAGAGGCTGCCGCCCATATTGCTCAAGTTGGCGGCGCTGGCATCAGGGATATCGGTACTGCAGCCATACATCCAGATTTCCGGATCGTGGACGCCGTCGTCATTGATATCACCCTCGAAGGCGACGAACCAGCGGTCGCTGTCCGGGTGTACGGCCACCGAAGGTTCAAGCACATCATTGCCCATGTCGTCGGCCTGGGAATAGGTGATGCGGAAATCGTTGGCGCCCAGTTCGGCGCCTGTGGCGCCATCGACAAGCTGTCCGTAGACTTCGAAACGGCCATCGGTCAAGGCCCCCAGATCGTCATCGGCAGCCCAGGCAACCACAAATTCATTAAGGAATGGATGGAAGGCGAGATCCGGCGTCACGGCATCGAAAGCCGGGTCGGTATCATTGCTGCCCATGTCGCTGTAACGGTGAGTGGGGCCCACGAGCTGGCCGTCCGGGTTGATGACCTGGCCCACGATTTCGTACGCGCCGGGATTGGTTGCATCGCTGGACCAGATCACGAGGTATTGGCTGTGGGTCGGCGAGAAGGCCACGGCGGGTTGTCGGTGGTCCGTGTCCGCGGGGCCGGAGGAACTGATGAGGAAAGAAGGTCCTATGGAGGCGCCGGCCGCCCCGGTCAGCAGTTGGCCATAAATATGGAAGTCGCCATCGGTCTCATCGGCGGACCAGACCAGCAGGTATCGCTGATTGACAGAGTCAAAGGCCAGGGCCGGGGTGACCGCATCGGAATTGTCGGTTCCCGGGGCACCGGTGAAGCTGACCTGCCTGTCATCCGGTCCGATGTTGGCCGCGGCGGCCGCGCAGGCGCCGCCGATCAACAGCGCGATGATCAGGTGTCGAGGTGATTTCAGGGCGCGCATGGCGGGCTCCCGGTTGGTTTGCGCATCAGAGGATGCGGGTGATAACGGCCTCCAGCCGTCGGTCGCGTCCGGCTTGGCCCACGGGCGAGAGGTACAGGTCGCCAAGAATCAAGTGGTCGTTCTCGACCCGGTACATACCGGCAGGGGCGTCGGGATTATCGGCCGCCATCAGCAGCGAGATCTGCTCCGTGCCCGGGGCGCCAAAACGGGCCGGGCGCCGAACACTGCTAATGTCTTCAACCACGGCCCGCATGGTTAGGCCTTCGGCTGTCCGAAGGGCAACGGTGCTTCCTTTAAGGGGTAAAAGTGTTTCCGGTACGATCTCAGCCATGGCCAGGTGCCGCCGGTTGGCCAATACGCTGCCCAGGCCAAGTCCACAGGCTGATGTCACGATCGCCAGGGTGCCCAAAAAAGTGCGTCGGGTCATCATAATCGGCTCCCTCCGGTCAGTTCCGCGACGGGAAAATTCCCGCCAACGCGATCACGAACCGCAACACCAGAAACGGTGGCATGTTGTTGACCGACTGCCCGCCGCCAGTGTTTCCGATCTGGACGCCGCCTGAAGCCATGGTGCCGCCGGTGGTTCCTCCGTAGGGCTGAACCGGGTCCTCGGGACGCGCCGGATAGGCGCCGGCCGGATCAGTTCGGTCGCCCTCGGCGGTGGACGATAATACTGTGCCGGTGTGGCTGTGGATTGGTGTCTGATTGACACTCAGAGTGTTGGTCTCCGTACCTGACTTGGCTCCCTGGGATCGTGAAGAAAGACCAGGGCCTGAGCCCACGTGCATGGGTAATCGCCCGCGCAGGTCGGGCAGGCCGAAAGTGGTGCGCCCGTCGCCGCCGTAGGTGGTTCCCAGCAGGGAGAACAGTGCTGTGTTCTGGCTAATGGACAAAAGTTGGCCGTCACAATCGGCCCAGCTGCGGGGTGGGAACGTGAAGCCGACGATCCTGATTTCGCCGAGGAATGGTTCCGACATGGCGAATCCCTTCGATAGTGATGGCTTGATATAACGTGTGTCACGCGGTCCCCCGACCGACGTATATGGATAATACCACAAAAACGATCTTGTTTAAAGGATTTTGGCCCAGGAAAGCAGATCGTAGATTTCACCTTCCTCAACGACCATGAAACCGAGGCGGTCGTAGAGCCTGCGGGCGGGGTTGGATCGTTCCACGTGAATACGCACCATAATCCCATTTTCGGCCGCCTCGTCGAGGATTCCCAGGATGAGCCGGCCGCCGATACCCCGGCCCCGCTGAGCATTCAACAGCGCAATGTCCACCAGGCGGATTTCGTCCGGCCGACGGTCTATATAAAGACGGCCAATGGGTTGGGTGTTTTTTTCAATCACCAAAAAATCGCAGTTGGGAAAGTGCTCCCTGTAGTGGGTGTCCTGGGCCTCGAACTGGCTGTGGCAGAAGGCGGACTTCTCTTCGTCCGACCAACCGGTGGCGGCAAGTTCGGCTTCCCGGGTTTCGGTGTAGACGGCCATCAGGAAGGGTCGATCCAGAGACGTGGCGGGGCGTAAGGAAATCTTGTCCACCTGATTCAAGAGAAGACCGCCTCATAGCTGCAGCTTTCCTCGTTGCGGCCAACCGGGACAAGGAAGATTCCGCGCATGGATTGACCCGGATTCTCCAGATCATGCATACCCTGGGTAAGCTCCGGTTGGACCGGGCCCCGAAACATAAGGCTGAAAGGCCGGCCGGATTCACCGGAAGAGGCCGCCGGATCCCTTGGGGCCGGTTCAGCAGCCTCCAGGCGCAGGACGATGTTCGGACCGGAGTCATCGAGTCGCACAAAATCCTGGCCCACAAGGGCACGGGCAGCCTCAAGGTTCAGTTGAGCAAGGTCAAGGTGGTGGTCGTCGGTCATGGCGGCTCCGGTATGCTGGGATGAATGGACAGGATACATTATTCTGCCTTTCAGGCCGGTCATTATCCAAAAGATTTTCCCGGTGGGCTATCAGCTTTCTGATCGCCTCGGTATTCCGAGGGTGGTAATATGTCCGTCTACAAAAAAATCGGGCGCCTGGTCACCAATGGGAGGTATTGTTATTTCGAGATTGATCCTGATTTCCATTCTGATGCTGGCTGGGGTCGCCAATGCCGGTGACGGTGTGCTTCCTCTGGAAGATCTGGCTATTTCCGTAACCCCAGACCACGGCCGGGAATATATCTTCACCGATAAAGGCGCCGCCCATCTGGCGGGCGAAGCGGTCGGGGTCAATACCCGCAGCTACCACGGTTTCTACATCGCGATGCACGAGGTGGTGGATAGCTGGAGCCTGCTTCTGGAAGACGGAACCGTAGTTGGTCCGGCCACGGTCCAGGAAGCCCGGATAACTCCCGACCGTATGGTGCGGCGCCACCTGCTGCCCGATGGCACCATCATCACCGAAACGGTGGAACTCTTTGATCGGGAAAACGGATTCCGTGTCGTTTACGACGGAGTACCGGGGGGAAATTTCGAGTTTTTGCCGCGGGTGGACATGAGGTTTTTGTGGAAGGTCGGCAAACCCGGTTACGAGGTTCGATGGGAGGGCGGCAACCTGATGATCTGCCGCCAGGACGCTTTGGAAAAAGAACCGGATCCGGCGCATCCCGCCTGGTTGGCGGTGGCTGTGCGGGGGGCCAATGAATTTCGTCCCGATGGGCTCTATTTCGATACGGCCTACCCCAAGGGACAGGCCCGCAAGGCCATGGACCATACTTCACCTTATCTGCCAGGAGCCATCCGCGGCCGCATTCCGCCCCGGGCCCCTTCGGGCAAGGTGGAAGCCGTGTTTGCCGCGGATGTTACCGCAGCCGCCGCGGTGGAACGGGCCATCCGGCTGCGCGCCGAGTCCATCGACCTGCTGGCGAAGCGGCGCGCCCGGCTGGAAAATTTAATTTCCACGGCGGCAATTTCCACCGGAGTACCGCGTGATGACCGGGCCCTGGCCTGGGCGCGCGTCTCGCTCGATAACCTCATCATGAACCAGCGCGGGCCGGGCATCTACGCGGGTTTCTACTGGTTCACCACCTATTGGGGACGCGACACGTTTATTACTTTGCCGGGGTCGAACATCGTCAACGGCGACTTTGCCAATGCCAAAATTCTCCTGCGGTCCTTCGCCGAATTCCAGGACATGGATCCTGAAAGTAAACGTCAGGGCCGGGTGCCGAATTTCGTAACCGTGGACCAGGTGCAGTATGCGAGCATCGATGGTACATGGTGGTTCGTGCGCGCCCTGGACGAGTTGTGGCGGCAGTCGGGTGACGACGACTTTGCCAAAGAGATGGCCAAGGTTGTTTACCGGGCGGTGGCCGGCGCCACCGTCCACGCCGTGGATGACGAGATGTTCATCACGCACGGCGACGGTGAGACCTGGATGGACGCCGGCGGCGAGGAGCACCCCTATTCACCTCGTGGCAACCGCGCCGTCGAGGTACAGGCCCTGTGGCATCGCGGACTACTGACGGCCGCCCGGTTGGCCGAGCGTTTTCCCGACACCGCCGATCCCGCCTTGGATTACCGCGGTCGGGCCGCCACCCTGGCGGAAAACTTCCACAAACGTTTCTGGGTCGATGGGGTGTTGGTCGATCATCTTAACGTCGACGGTTCACCTGACACGCAAATCCGGCCCAACGGCCTGTTGGCGGTGATGGCTTCGCCTTCGTTGTTTTCCGACAAACAGCGCGCGGCGATTACCGATCTGGCGGGCAGCGAGCTGGTCATGCCGTGGGGTGTGCTGTCGTTGAACCGGGACGATCCTTTTTTCCATCCCAAACATCTCGACCTGGAAAATTACTACTACGACGAGGCCTACCACAACGGCGACCTGTGGCTCTGGCTGTCGGGGAGTTACGTGTCGGCGTTGAACAATCCCAACCAGGGGTTTGGACAGACCCGCATGCTGCTGGACGAGATCATGGACGAAGGCGCCGTGGGTACTTTGCAGGAAATCCGTGACGGAGCGCAGGCGGCCTCGAACGATGAATTCGGCGGCGCCACCAGCCAGGCCTGGTCGTTGGCCGAACTGTTACGGAACGTGGTGCAGGATTACGCCGGCCTGAAGGTGGATATGACCGCGGAGCCGGCCACGGTCACGTTGCGGCCCTCGGTGCCGGCCGACTGGCCGGACTTGAAAGTTCGTACCCGGGTCGGCGAATACGATTGCCTGTTGCAGTGTATGGGACCGGAGCCCAAGGATGTGATCGTCCGTTTCGCCAAAAGGCCTCCCCAAAAATGGAAGTTTGTCCTGGAAAACCGGGGCGGCGCGCCGGCAAACGGCGTTGTGGAAATCGACCGGGACGCTCCCGAAGGCTGGGACTTCCGTGTGATCTGGAACTAGAGATTTTACCCTGGCCCCGGCAATGGGGCCGTTCAACCCCCGCAAGGAGAAAATAAACGTGAGAAAAATCATTAATGCCGCCAGCCTGATAACCACCTGCCTTCTTATGGCCCTGGTGGTCCTGTCACCGGTATTCGTCCAGGCCATGGACGCCGACGAACTGATCGCCAAGAATCTCGAGGCTTCCGGTGGTCTGGATAAGATCCAGGACGTCAAATCGGTCAAATTCACCGGGAAGTTTCTGGCCCAGGGCATGGAATTTCCTTTCACCATGTACCAGAAACGTCCCAACAAGATGAGGATCGAGGCCGAGATCATGGGCGCCACCATGATCCAGTGTTATACCGGGGAAAAAGGATGGGCCATCAATCCGATGACCGGTTCGTCCGATCCCCAGCCCATGAGCGAGATCGAGGAAAAGAGCTTCAAGATGCAGGCCGACATGGACGGGGTTCTGGTGGACTACGCCAAGAAGGGCTACACCGTCGAGTACCTGGGGGAAGAGGATGTCGAAGGAACGCCGGCACACAAGCTGAGGGTCGACACCCAGGACGGAATCGTCATGGACATGTTCATGGACGCGGAATATTTCCTGGTCATCAAGAGCTCCAATAAAATGACCGTGGACGAGAGCGAGTTCGAAACGCAGACCTACATGAGCGACTTCCAGGAAATCGAAGGACTGGTTCTTCCTTTCGCCATCGAGACACGCTCCGGCGATACGGTCATGAATCAGATCATGATGGAAAAGGCCGAATACGGCGTGGAAGTGGATGACTCCCTGTTTGTCATGCCGGAAGCGCCGACTCCGCCCGCAGCTCCGGAGAAGGTGGAATAGTTTTTTACGGTGGCCGTCCCTGAACCGGGCAGCAGTTACATAACCGAGGAGAATTTCCGTGAGAGTGTCCCTTTTTGTCCTGGTGATGGTGATGCTGTTACCGGTTTCGGGATGGGCGCAGGAAACTGCCGAACAGGGGATCGAAATCGGTCCCCATGTTTTTGGCGCCATGCGGGCCCGCGGTATCGGCCCGGCGGTGATGAGCGGGCGGATATCGGCCCTGGACGTGGTCGATGCCAACCCCCGGATCATCTACGCGGGGGCCGCTTCGGGCGGGGTGTGGAAAAGCAAAAACGGCGGGGTGAATTTCCGCCCGGTCTTTGACGACCACAACCAGTGCATCGGGGCCATTGCCATTGACCAGGTGCATCCGGATACGGTCTGGGTAGGCACCGGCGAAACCTGGGTGCGAAACAGCGTTTCGGTGGGGGACGGCATCTACCGTACCCGCGACGGCGGCGACAAGTGGGAACGGATGGGCTTGGAGAACACCGAGCGCATCGGAGAGATCATTGTGCATCCCACGGACTCGGACGTGGTCTACGCTGCGGCCCTGGGTCACCTTTGGAACGCCAACGAAGAGCGCGGCCTGTACAAAACCAGCGACGGTGGGGCCTCCTGGGACAAGATTCTGTATGTGGACGAAAACACCGGGTGCACGGATATCGCCATGGATCCCGCCAATCCGGACGTGTTGTACGCGGCCATGTGGCAGTTCCGTCGCAGCCCGGATTTTTTCACTTCCGGAGGACCGGGCAGCGGTCTGTACAAGAGCGAGGACGGCGGCGAAACCTGGCGGCGCCTGGAGAACGGCCTGCCTGAAGGTGAACTGGGGCGCATCGCCCTGGCGGTGGCTCCGTCCCTGCCGGAAAGAATCTATGCCACGGTCGAGGCCACCGAATCGGCCTTTTACCGCTCGGATGATTTCGGCGAGACCTGGGTCAGGGCCAACAACCAGAAAGCCATCAAGGGCCGCCCGTTCTATTTCAGCCTGCTTATTCCCGACCCCACCGACCCTGACCGCGTCTACAAGACAAGCACCGGACTGCTGCTGACCCGGGACGGGGGCAAAACCATCTCCGGAGTCGGCGGTTGGGTGCACTCGGACCACCACGCCATGTGGATCAATCCGGCCGACCCCAACCACATGATCACCGGCACCGATGGCGGAATGTATATCACCCACAACCGGGGAGTCGGCTGGAGGCACGTGACCAACCTGCCGGTGTCCCAGTTCTACCGGGTGTCGGTGGACGACCGCCGGCCGTACCAGGTCTACGGCGGTTTGCAGGACAACGGTTCCTGGACCGCGCCGTCGCGTTCGCGGGGCGGCATCGAAAATTCCGACTGGGAAAATCTGGGCGGCGGGGACGGATTTGTGGTCGTGGTCGACCGCGCGGATCCCGACATCGTTTACTGGGAATGGCAGGGCGGCAACATCAGCCGGCGGGATATGCGCACCGGCGAAAACAAGGACATCAAACCCCATCCCGGCACGGATGACCCCGATTATCGTTTCAACTGGAACACGCCCATCGCCCTGAGCTCCCGTGACAAAACCAGATTGTACGTGGGTTCCCAGTTCCTGCACCGCAGCACCGACCAGGGTGAATCCTGGGACACGATTTCGGGCGACCTGACCACCGACGATCCGGCCAAGCAGCGGCAAACCGAATCGGGCGGGCTGACCATCGACAATACCAACGCCGAGACCCACTGCACGATTTTCACGATCAGCGAATCCCCCCTGGATAAAAAAGTGATCTGGGTCGGCACCGACGACGGCAACGTCCAGGTCACCGAAAACGACGGCAAAAAATGGCGTCTGGCCAGCGAAGGCATCGAGGGCCTGCCTGCCAGCACCTGGGTCAGCTGCATCGAACCTTCGCGGCATGATCGCGAGACGGCTTTTGTCACTTTCGACGGCCACCGTTCCGGTGATATGGCTTCCCATGTCTATGTCACCGAAGATCTGGGAAAGACGTGGCGCTCCATCACGACCGAAGACATCACGGGCTATGCCCATGTGGTGCGTCAGGATCCGGTCAACAACAGGCTGCTTTTTTTAGGCACGGAATTCGGACTGTTCGTCACCCTGGACCGCGGCCTGCACTGGGCCCGTTTCGAAGAGGAGTTCCCGCCGGTATCGGTGAGGGACATGGTGATCCAGGAAAGGGAATCGTCCCTGGTGATGGGTACGCACGGGCGGGGTATCCAGATCATCGACGACATCGGACCCCTTCGTCAGGTGACCACCGAAAACCTGGCCGCGGACGTGGCCCTGCTGGATTCCCGGCCGGCCAAATTGCGCACGCCCCAATGGAAACAGCATTCACCGGGAGACACCCACTTCGTGGCGGGAAACCCCAGTTCTTCGGCGTGGATCGTGTACTTCCTGAAGAAGCGGCACATGTTCGGGGAAATGAAACTGGAGATCTTCACACCTGAGGGTGAACTGTTGAAGGTGTTGCCCGGCAGCAAGCGCAAGGGCCTGAACTTCGTGCGGTGGTCGCCGCGGTTGAAGCCGCC
>Ga0164315_10004670_pt1 | contig 10633 bp, 8 predicted proteins | sample GuaBasSedimGuay6_FD_113737 | JGI IMG/M metagenome (GOLD analysis project Ga0164315, IMG submission 113737) | Subseafloor sediment microbial communities from Guaymas Basin, Gulf of California, Mexico - Guay6, Core 4569-2, 0-3 cm | ecosystem: Environmental > Aquatic > Marine > Hydrothermal vents >...
ATCTCATTAGTCGAGTCTCCTGTAGCCACTCTGTCCGTCTCATAAGCGCCCCTCCTCGGGGTACTATGAGAACCGGACAGGTCATGTGCTACAAGACCGGACAGTTTATGTGTTACTAACAAATTTATGATTATTTCTTGTCTTATGCATAGATCGGTTTATAATTAACTGAACGTTCGTTTAGCTGCGTGGCATCCCTTATTCCAACTATGAAAAAATCTCCAAGAACAAATCCCCAGCACATTCTTGAGCGCGCAACGCCATTGTTTGCGCGCCATGGTTACGATGGTGTGTCGATGCGCGACGTGGCTGCTGCTGTGGGTGTAACCCCCGCTGCGCTTTATCATCATTTTAAGGATAAAGATGAGCTGTATATCCAGGCTGTCAACCACGTTTTTGGAAAGAAATTTAGCGATGCCAAAGCCATAATGGCCGATAACGACGAACCCGTAAAAAGGCTCGAAACGTTTATTACCTGGTTTGTACGTGTACTCAACAAAGATAAAGATTTCCAAAAGCTGTTGCAATGGGTAATGCTCGACTCAGATCCCAGGCGCTTGCAAAAACTTACCAAAAACACTTTTCAGGAGCTGTTTGCCGCCATTCAAAAGCTGGGGGAGTCGTTCAAACAACAATACGACCCACATCTGCTTGCGGTGTCCATCATTGGGCTGGTGTTATATCACTTTGAAAGCAGCGCGGTGAGAAAAAAGTTGCCTGGCAGCCGGGCTACTCATGATCAGGCCAAAACGATCACTCTGCACATTACCGCGCTTTTAGAAAATGGCTTGTTGACTCACTAATTAATAAAAACACTACCCCTATATGAAAAATATTTCGCTACGCACTTGTTACGTGCTTTTTTTATCTTTGTTAGCGCTTACTACCCTGAGCGCCTGTAAAGATGATGCTCGAATCGAAAGCATCGAGCCAAACACCTGGCAAACAACGGTGATTACTGTTCGAGAGGAGGAGCTTGCCGAAGAATACACAGTAATCGGATCCGTGGTGGCAGACACACGTATAGATATATCTTCTCGTATTAGTAGCTATATACACAAACTTACGGTGCAGGAGGGGGATGCCATTGATGAGGGCCAGTTACTGATCGTTCTCGATGACGAAGAACTGGAACACAGTATCAATCAGACTCGAGCTGCTGTTCAGACGGCACAGGCCGTTTTAACTGATGTCGAGACCGATCTTAAGCGCTTTGATAATCTGCTCCGGCAAGGTAGCATTTCTGAGATAAAAGTACGCAAAACCCAACTGCAAAAATCTACTGCTATAGAAAATCTGAATCGTGCCAGGGCTGCGCTTTCAGCGGCCAACTCGCAGCGCCAATATATTCAAATTCGCAGCCCCGCAGCCGGTATTGTTACTAAACGTCACCTGCAGGCAGGCGGTCTCGCCACTCCGGGACTCCCCCTGCTGACTATCGAATCCAGAGACAATCTTAAGTTCGAAACCTTTATTGCCGAAAGCCAACTGGCAAATATCAAACTGGACGATACGGTCATTCTCAATATCGAAAATCTCGGCAACAGTAGCAGCCTTACCAATAACGATTTCGTCGAATCTCTGATCGGCGTAGTCACACAAATTGTCTATTCCGGCGATCCGGTAGCGCGCAGCTACAAAGTAAGCATCGCTCTACCCCCGCGGCCTGATATTTATACAGGCATGTTTGGCCGAGCCACATTCGTGGTTGGCAAGAGCAACAACATCACCATACCCGATTCAGCTATGGTTAAAAAAGGTGGGCTGGACGGAGTGTATCTCGTTGATGAAGAAAATAAAGTCTGGTTTCGATGGTTGCGCGTTCGTCGTCTATGGCCCGGAAAAGCAGAAATTGCAGCTGGCCTCAGCAGTGGCGAAAGAATCCTTGCAGTCATTCCAGCAAACATTCGTGAGGGCGACCTAATCCAGGCACCGGGGTCTGCTCGAGATACCAGGAGCAGTGCCCGGTGAGTGATAGGAGGCTTAATCCTGCTGGCCTATTGGCCAGTTTCTTTGTTACCTCTCGTATCACCAGCCTGTTTGTACTGGGCTGCTTGCTATTCGGCATCGTGGGAATAGCCTACACCCCGCGGGAGGAAAACCCGCAAATCGTTGTCCCCGGTGCGGATATCATTATCGGTTTACCCGGCGCCTCGCCTCTGGAAGTCGAACAATTAATCATCCAGCCCATGGAAAATATCGTCAAACAGATTTCCGGTGTCGACCATGTGTTCACTACAGCCATGACCTCCATGGGTATCATCAATGTACAGTTTGAGGTTGGCGCAGATAAAGAACTGTCTCTGGTAAAGCTTTATGACCAGATCTTTGGTCACCTCACAGTGTTACCTCCAGATGCCACCATGCCCATGATAAAAAGTGTCGATGTCGATCACGTTCCTATCGTCACCATCACACTTGCCTCGCCCCACTACGACGACTATGCGTTAAAACGCGTAGCCGATCGAGTCATGCTCCGGTTACGCAGTATAGATACGGTGTCGGCAAGCTACGTAAAAGGCGGCCGCGACAGGCAGCTCAGAATCGAAATCGACCCCGGCAAAACCAAAGCTCATGGTATCTCCTTTGATCAGGTTCGCAATGCGATTCATGCAGTCAATATATCCTCCCCCGCGGGTACAACGGTAAACCATGGCGAGTCCATAGATATATTTTTCAACGGCCAGTTGACCCACGTCGATGAGTTGAAGCGCCTTATTGTTGGCGTCCACGAGCAACAACCGATATACCTTGCCGATATCGCCACCGTTGTCGACGGTCCATCCCAAACTCGCGACACATTAAGCCGGCTCGCATTCGGACCTGCCGATGCCCGCTTTAGCGATTACCCTGAGACAGAAATGCCCGCCGTTACCATCGCCGTTGCCAAAAAAGCAGGCAGTAATGCCGTGGTTATGGCGAACGAAGTATTGTCGCGCATCGAAATCATGAAGCAGACAATTATCCCCAGTAATGTTGAAGTAGTCGTTACCCGTGATGACGGGAAAAAAGCCAATGATGCCGTCAATCTGTTAATGCTCAATCTTGGCATCGCAGTTATCGCCGTCATTGTCATAACCGTATTTTTCCTGGGCTGGAAGGAAGCACTGATCGTCGGTTTTGCCGTGCCCCTGATCCTTGCCCTGACTCTGGGCGTAGATTACCTGTTTGGGCCGACCATCAACCGGGTAACACTATTTGCCCTGATCCTGTCGCTGGGCATGCTGGTGGATGGCGCTATTGTTGTGGTTGAAAATATTCACCGTCACTTTATCGAACTGGGCGACGGCGATAAGCGCGAGGCGACCATCCGGGCCACCAATGAAATTGGCAACCCGACCAACCTGGCCACCTTCGCCATCATGCTCGCTTTTGCTTCACAGTTTGTTTTAACGGGCATGCTTGGGCAGTATTTTTATCCCCTGGCTTTTAATGTACCGGTCACCATGTTGGCTTCAGTACTTATTGCCTACATCGTTACCCCGTGGGCGGCTTATAAACTCCTCGACCCAGCAACGCTGAAAAGCGGCCCACAACTGGACAAACAATTACGCTTACAGGAACGTTTACAGGAAAGCTTACAACGGGCCAGGCGACTGGGAATTAAAATCCCGCCTCTGGGTAAAGGCAAAGGCCTTTCACTGGCTAATTTTTTTGAAGCAATACTCATCCCCCTGCTGGATCGGCGCGGTCTACGACGGGGTCTATACGCACTGATAATTATTACGATTCTTCTTGCCGTATTACAGTCTGCCTGGCAATTCATCAGACCGGCTGGCGTCAATGGTCCGCAATCCTTTCTAGGTGTTCCCGTCGCCATGCTGATGAGAGACAACAAAAATACCTTTAATGTCACTATCACAATGCCCAAGTTTACGCCGGTCGAAATTACCGATCGGGTCGCACGAGAAGTCAGTGTTGTGCTGGGTGCGAACAAACATATCACCGATTATCAGACCTGGATCGGTCAGTCCGGAGTTATTGATTTTAATGGCCTATTGCGCGGGGCAAGTAATAAACGAGGCTCCCATTACGCCGAAATTCGTGTCAACTTGACCGACAAAAAACAGCGCGGAAAAAGTTCCATCGATATTGTCTACGACATGCGGCCCCAGATAGAGGCTATAGAGAGACGCCACCCAGGCAGTCTCATTCAACTGGTTGAAGACCCGCCAGGGCCGCCCATGCAAGCCACGGTGCTGGCGGAAATATACGGCAGGGATCTCGATGTAATGGCAGACGCTGCGGAGCGCGTTAAGGAGCAATTTGAAAGCACCTACGACATGGTTGAAGTCTACGACTCAGTTCCCGATGATACCCACGAATACCGGGTCACTGTCGATCGAGAAAAGGCTGCTCTAGCTGGGATCAGCGCGGCCGAAGTCGCCACTTTGCTGCGCAGAATTCTCGATGGCGAAGAAATAGGCCGCGCCCACCTTATTGACGAAAAAACTCCGGTGCCGATCACCATGGAGATTCCGCGGCATTTCAATGTCGAACCAACAGACCTGTCGATGATGTACATAGCCAACCGGCAGGGTGACGCTATCCCCCTGTCTGAGCTCACCAGGCTTGAACTGGTCAGTGCAGAAAAACCTATCTTTCATAAAGATTATGAGCGGGTGATCTTTGTGGCAGGTGAGCTGACTGAGATTTCTCCTGTCTACGCAGTACTCGAACTGGACAACAAACTCGATGGCCTGGAAATAGCCGGTGGCCATCGGCTTTACACCGGCAACCTGGGTTTAACGGCGGCAACGCCCAACGCCCTCGACGGTTACCAGTTGCTTTGGGGTGGGGAATTGCGACTCTTACTCGATGTTGTAGACGGTATGTCCAACTCGTTTGGCCTGACCATGCTGTTTATCTACATCCTGCTGACCGCCTATTACCAGTCATTCAAAATCCCTCTGATTGCCATGTCGGCCATCCCATTGGGCATCATAGGCATCTTTCCCGCCCACTGGATACTCGGGCAGGCTTTTAGCGCAACCTCAGCGATTGGCATTATTGCTCTGGCTGGTATTGTGGTGAGAAACTCGTTGTTAATTATTGATTTTGTCCTCGACCTTCGCAAAACTGGCGTACCCATTCGCGATGCTATTTTGCAGGGCACCCTGCTTCGCCTACGTCCAATTTTGCTCACCGCACTATCGACGATGCTGGGTAGCTTCGTGATGATCAATGACCCTATATTTGGTGGTCTGGCTATTTCATTGATTTCCGGCACGGTAGTCTCCACAGCGCTGACCGTTATCGTGGTGCCCCTTTTGTTTTACCAATTCCTGATTAACGAAGAAGAAACTCTCCAGAAGGCACAGTCATCATGATTTCAGGTACACGCCTTAAGCAATTAATCAGACTCATATTCGGGCGGCTTTTTATAACCAGATTACTTATCCGTTCAATCTTAGTTTCCTTAATATTTCCTCTAAGTAGTCTAGCCAATGCCGAAAGCCTGGATGATGCCTGGCGATTGGCCTTATCGGGAAATTTCAAGATTAAAGGTGCACAACAACAGGAACTCGCGGCAGATGCGCAACTCGCCAGCGCTAACGCTGAGCGCCTACCAAACCTCGCGCTGGTTGCTGATTATCTGAAGATGGACAAGTCACCCAGATTTGAGGGCAAATTTGGTAACAATATCCCTTTTGCTGTTTCCTATTGGGATAAGGAATCGACGTACTACAGCGCCTCATCGACATTGCCGTTGTATACAGGAGGACGTATCACCGCAGACATCAACGCGGCCGAGGCCCAGCGTTCAGCCGCTATAGCAAATACGTCACACTCAATCAGTAGCGTGAAAATGGCAGTTGGCAAAGCCTATATCAACGTTCTACGTGCTCAAAGCGCCGTAGGCCTGACAAAGAGCCATGTCAAGAGCCTTACCAGCAACCAGACAGATGTTGAAAACCTGCTTAACCAGGGCCTGGTGGCCCGCAATCATCTGTTGATGGCAAATGTTGCTCTGGCAGATGCCAAACAGCAATTATTGCAGGCAAATCACCATTCCGAATTAGCCAAGGCTGATTACAACCGACTGCTAAACAGAACCTTAGATACGGAATTCTTGCTTGAGCCCCTGACTTTTGCAGAGCTAACGCTGCCCCTGGAAGAACTTAGTAACCAGGCTTTGACCAGGCGGGATGATATACAAACACTAAAGCATCGCTCTGAGGTGCTTAATCAAAATGCCAATATCGCCAAATCTGTCAGCAAACCACAATTTGGACTCACCGGAATGTACCTTCACCAGGACAATAGAATCAATGTCAATAATGACGTTTTCGCTGCCAATGTGAGCATGATCTGGAATGTCTTTGATGGCGGCGTCAGTCGGCATCAAAGCAATCAGTTACAACGCCAGGCCGCCGCTATTCGGGCACAGGAAGACGAGCTGACTGGTGTGGTGAAACTGCAGGTACGCAAGGCCTGGCTCGCTTTACAGGCTGCCCACGAGCGCGAAAGTATGACCAGTATTAATATAAAGCAGGCCGAAGAAAACCTCAGTTCCAGCAAGAACCGCTATCAGGCTGGCCTGATCACTAACACGGAAGTACTGGACGCAGAAAATCTCAGGGTTAGAGCCCATCACCATCATAACGATGCAAGTTATGATGCTTCTTTGACACTGCTACAGCTTAAGCATGCAGCGGGTATTCTGTAACGACTGTGGGTACGGTTACCGTGTGATAACCATGCAATTACCCGCTAAGCTGATCCCGCCCCACCGTTCGCTTGCACACAATGCTAAAACCGCCCCCGAATGGTCAGTAGCACCGCTGTTTTAGAGACAAAATAGCAGTTTTACTACTGTAATTTCGACTTGCTGGGTTCAACGCAGACTGTAGTGTGTCCAGGTACTACTGAGCACAAATTAGCTGAAAATCAATGCAGGGTTGAACCATTTTCTGTGGTTTTCTGTGGTTTGACAGCGTACCGGCCCGAGCGTAGAGTCCCCAAAACTATATTTATGTCAATATACTGGCAAAAATGCACACTGGAGAAATATAAAATGGCTTTAGCAGCTGTAGATACCTCGCAAGACTTCTCTGAAGCAACTTCCTCGGTTCCTGTACTAGATCATGATATCGTCATTATTGGTTGTGGTTTCTCTGGGCTAGGAACGGGCATCAAGTTACTTAAAAAAGGTTTTGGAGATTTCATTATCCTCGAAAAGGCCGACGGCGTTGGTGGTACATGGCGGGACAATACTTATCCCGGGCTGGCAGTAGATGTGCCTACATTGAGTTACTCTTTCGGTTTCGAGCAAAACCCCCATTGGTCAAACCTATATGCACCGGGTTCGGAGCTAAAAGCTTATGCCGAGCATTGCGCAAAAAAATACGGTATTACTGCTCATTTACGCTATAACTGTGATGTTACCGAAACAGCCTATGACGAGGAAAACAATGTCTGGGTTACCAGTACAGCAGATGGAAGAACTTTTACATCGCGTTATGTGGTCAGTGCTACTGGCTATCTAACGTTACCTAAATTGCCAGACATCGAAGGCATCGATGATTTCAGAGGCAAAAAGATGCACACCGGACGCTGGGATCACAGTCACGATCTGACTGGTGAGCGAGTAGGTTTTATTGGCACCGGCGCTACAGCAATTCAGGTGATACCCGAAATCGTCCCCAAACTAAAAAGTCTTTCGGTTTATCAGCGCACACCCATCTGGTTGCTGCCAAAGAAAGACATGCCCATACCCAACTGGCTGCAAGCTGGCTTTAAACATGTACCGGGGCTACAACGCTCGGCACGAACGATGATGCAGATCTTCACCGACACGATCATGATTAACGGACTTGTTTTTAACAAGCAGTTATCCTGGATGATTAAGTGGCTTGAGAAATTTTCTATCAAGCATATTCGTAGCCAGGTAAACGACCCTGAAATACAGAATAAGTTGATTCCCGAATATGACTTTGGCTGCAAGCGACCTAGCTTCACCAACAAATTTTATCCCGTTTTTAACGAAGAACATGTAGAGCTTGTTACCGATTCTATTGAACGTGTTACTGAAAAAGGCATTGTCACGAGCGATGGTAAAGAGCGTGAAATAGATACACTGATCTACGGCACCGGTTTTGAGGTATTCCAGAAAGGCAGTGTCCCTACTTTTGGGGTCAAAGGCTTAAGCGGTCTGGATATCAGCGACTATTGGGAAGCAAACCGTTATCAGGCTTTCGAAGGCGCGACTGTCCCACAGTTTCCAAACTTCTTTATGATTATGGGACCTTACAGTGTTTGCTCCGCCTCTTATTTCGGCATGATTGAAACCCAGACGCGACATTTGACCCGGTGTCTAAAAGCCGCCGAAAAGCGCAATGCGAATTACATCGAAGTCAAACAATCGGCCAACGATAAGAATTTCAAAAAAATTCAGAAACGGGCCAAATACACTATCTTTCAGTCTGGCAACTGTGGTGGTTCCAATAGCTACTACATAGACCGTCATGGCGACAGTCCATTTATCCGGCCATCGACCAGCATAGAACATTGGTTGACCAGCTGTTTCTTCCGGATGAGTAATTATAATTTCAAAGCAAAATAAGGTACTACACCTCTAGCTTCACGATACTAACCTGGATATTTCATAAAAAAGAACGATGGAACCGTATAAACCCCGCGGATTTCAGTCGCCAAACCAATATCCAGGGACGATTCCACCGTGACAGAATGCTACCAAACCTCCATCCCTTTTACACCCGTTAAACGCCACAAAGTTGAAGCCGATTTCAGCGGTGGCGATATCACCAGCAACGCCGGTATTCCTCTACTTTCCCAGATTGACCAGAAGATGAGCTTAACCCGATCTGTTGCAAGGGCACTGACCGATTCCCGACGTAAAGCCAGCTGCGACCACTCGCTGGAAGAACTCATCAAACAGCGCGTCTATGCCCTGGCGCTGGGCTACGAAGATCTGAATGACCATAGTGAGTTGCGCCATGATCTGGCACTGCAAACGGCGACCTCACGAATTGAGACCCTGGCCAGTCCGGCCACTCTTTGTCGACTCGAGCAACGCTCAGATCGAGAAGCGGCAGTCGCCATACACCAGATTCTTTTTCAGCAGTTTATCGATGTCCATGATCGCCCACCCAAACGACTGATCCTGGATTTTGATGCCACCGATACGTGTACGTCTTTTGTGATCGTCACTTGCTGGTGAGCTACCTGCGTCGCAGTGACATCGACGCGGCCAGGCACAGCTGGGCTATCTTGTCGTTACTGGTCAAGGCACTGCGCCAGCATTGGCCCAGGGTAGGAATCATCTTCCGGGGTGACAGCGGTTTTTGTCGCTGGAAGATATTGCGCTGGTGTGATCGCCACCAGGTACGCTATATCGTGGGTGTAGCGCAGAATAAGCGGTTAAGGGCCAAGTCGGCTCCCTGGATAGAATTGGCAGCGTTGCAGCATACCCTCACCGGCAAGAAACAACGTGTGTTCGCATCAATCCATTACGGTGCCCGCAGTTGGGACAGGCCGCGCCGGGTTAGAGTCTGCCCCGCGAGTGCAGCGAGTGCTTTGGGTATTGTCAAAGCGGAACACAGTTCTCACGGCCCCAATCCCCGGTTTGTAGTGACCAACCTACCACAGACGGACCGCTACCTGTATGACAAGATTTACTGCGCCAGGGGTGACATGGAAAACCGAATCAAGGACCAGCAACTGGACTTGTTTGCTAAACGAACCTCTGCCCACCATTGGTGGCCGAATCAATTCCGGCAATTACTGTCGGGTTTAGCTTATACCCTGTTTGAAGGACTGCGGCGCAAAGCGCTGCTGAACACGCCTCTGGCCACTGCCAGTCCAAACACCATACGATTGAAGCTGTTGAAAATCGGTGCGGTTGTCATTCGCAATACACGCCGCATTCGTCTCACTCATGAAATTTTCGGGCTAGATATACCATCACATATGCCACCGTGACGAACTTAACGAAATATTTGTGTGCTATTTATGGTAATAGTTCACGGTCGCCAGTGCCGAAACCTTATGTGAGCTGGTGCGTTCTGGGTTTTCCTCTCCGATAGCTGTTCGGCTAACCATTGAAACCATTCTGCCCAGGACGGCTGTTGCTGTTCGAGACGAATAGTATCTAGCCAAACCGCAAGTTTGCGGTGCATAACACAGATCATTCCACCGGCTAGCTGCTCCACCAGTAAATAAGGCGCTATACGTTCATGGACTAACACGCCCATGGTTTCAAAAATCGTGCATATTTGCACAGCTGCCTGTTCACCCCGAGGACCCAGACTGCGTAATTCTTCCGCACTGGCATTGTCGGGTAATGCTCGTATCAGTGCCACGGCATGGGAGAGCTCGGGACTATAAAAGGTTTTCATCAAGTCAGATGCAATCATGTCGCTACGTTGCTTGCGTAATTCGGTCATTTGATAAAGACCAAAAATCACTCCGCTAATGATAGTTAGGGCGCCTAGTATTTCTGCCAGATTAGCTAGCTCACCGAGGGTCATTTTTTACCTTTTATTATTTAGTTTTTTGTCTAAAGCTGCCGATAACACAAATTATTTTCCTGTCAGTGATTCAAACCAGGGAAGCACCCTTTCTGCATTGATCTTATAGGGATAAGCATGGCCCCAGTCGGCCAGTTCAT
>Ga0164315_10004671_pt1 | contig 10632 bp, 8 predicted proteins | sample GuaBasSedimGuay6_FD_113737 | JGI IMG/M metagenome (GOLD analysis project Ga0164315, IMG submission 113737) | Subseafloor sediment microbial communities from Guaymas Basin, Gulf of California, Mexico - Guay6, Core 4569-2, 0-3 cm | ecosystem: Environmental > Aquatic > Marine > Hydrothermal vents >...
CCCGTCAAAAATTTTGGGCATTTGTAATAGCTGTCAATAATTTCTGGGCTTTAATAATAACATCTTTTATAATTATTACAGTCTATTTTTTAATATTATTTAATATATTTAGTTACTATATAAATCAATGATTTAGGTGCAATATGAGAGATTGATAGGATTGGGGAAATTATTTTTCAAATAACGGATGAAAATTGTAGGGGCGAACCTGCGTGTTCGCCCAGGGCAGACACGCACCTGGGCAGACACGCACCTGGGCAGACACGCACCTGGGCAGACACGCACCTGGGCAGACACGCACCTGGGCAGACACGCAGGTCTGCCCCTACAAACCCAACGTCATGACGGGGATTGGGAGGGCTTATTTATGTACGCCCATTTTTTCACGCCAACCCGGATATATCTCGTCTGCATCAGCAGAAAATGTCTCGAAAGCACCGCGCAATTCCTGATGTTCCTTGGCATATTCAATGATATCAACCCCTTGCATCCAAGCATCGCTTGCTTGACGTAAGGAGAGAGCACCTGCGACACCGCCTTCTTTGTGACCGAATGCGCCACCACCTGATGTCTGGATCACGTTACAATGTCCCAAGTTATCAAAGAAGCCTGGTAAACGCAGAGCGTTCATACCACCGGAAATGATGGGCGTAGTCGCCTTCATGCTCTGCCATTCTTGATGGTAGTAGAGACCCTTGACAGAATCCTGCTCCAGCATGTAAGCAAGCAGTTTATCAGCAGGATCGCCCTCCATCTTGCCATAGCCCATCGTGCCAGTGTGAATACCTGATGCACCTTGCAGACGTGACATTTTCATGTGTACTAAGGCGTTGTAACCACGTTTAGCCTGAGGCGATGTGACCGCGCCATGACCTGCACGATGATAGTGCAAAAACTGGTTAGGGAAGTAGCGTCGGCAGGTGGTAACTGCCATAGGGCCACCCACATAGCCGTCTACAAGAAAAGCCACATGATCTGCAAATTCGCCGAATTCTTCCAAAATGTACTCACCACGGTAAATCATTTCAAACGGATCATCGGCAGTAATATTAGCAGAGAAAAGCTTCGCCTCACCTGTTTCATCCTGAGCGCGTTTCAGAGAATCCACGATCAGTGGAATGGTTTCTCTCGTCGGAGCAAACACTTGGTTGCCTTGGGGCTCGTCATTCTTGATAAAATCACCGCCCAACCAGAATTGGTAACAGGCATCAGCGAATGGCTTCGGACGCAGGCCCAACTTAGGTTTGATGATGGTACCGACAACCATACCACCGTTATTTAAATCTCTGCCTAGCACCCGCCACATATCCACGATATTCATGCTAGGGCCATCGAACAGACGCAGATAGCGTGGTGGCACGTAAAAGTCAAGCATTTTGGCATATTCCACATCGCCCATGCCTTGGTTGTTGCCGATAGTCAAAGTCAGGAAAGACACCATCATGGCGCGGCCGTCTTTCATGTTGCGGTCAAACAAATCGACGGGATAAGCAATCCTCATCAATTCTTTGGCTTCATCGATCTCATAAACAAGGGCATCCACGCCCTTGGTGAAATCGTCAGTCGTACACACTTCCACGTTCGTGCCCGTGGAGGATTCAGCCGCAAAATGAGCCGCCGTCCCCAGATAGTCAAAAAACCCCTCTTTTGGCTTCATCAGGTAGGCGCACAATACATGGTTACCACCCTTAATCAGCTCTTCTTCGTTCAAACTCAGATCGGCGTAACGATTCGATTGGTCAAGTGCCATAATTAATTTTTCCCCTTTAAGTTAAAAATGTGTAAGTAGCGAGTACAGATCGCGCGGTGGGCATTTTACACTAAATGAACTATAAATAAAAATTAAAATCTATAGTCGAAGTGTGAACGCAGATATGACTATTTTGCACAAAATCAACTATAAATAAAATTTATAGTTTCTATTATGCCTATAGTTATCAATCTATATTAAAATACAATTTTTGTGTTCAGTTGAATTGAATCAATGAAAAATCAATGCGTTATAAAAAGAGACTGAAAAACGGGTTCATGTTCACTTTTTACTTATGTTCATTTTTGCCGTTTTCATTAATATAACTCGGTTACGTTTACAGCGAGCATTCTACACAAGATATTCTATAAATAAAAATCGACAATTTAGATTAAAGTTATAGATTATAGATTATAGAGTACAACGAATTGAGATTTATTTTGCGACAGCTTTTCGTTTGCTGTTGGAGTGCAAAATTTATTTTGCTGTTGGAGTGCAAAATTTATTTTGCGTTAGTCGCTTTCAATAAATAAGCCTAATGAGTTCATTGTTCATTTTTTATTCTGGCAGCCTGAGCATTCCACACAACAGATTCTATTTATAAATAAAAATCGACAGTTTAGATTATAGCTATAGATTATAGGCTATAATCAAAATTTTAATTTTTCAGAAAAATAATTTGAGGGCGAACACGTTAATTTGATATTAATGTAGGGGCGAACCTACGTGTTCGCCCTATTAAACCTATAATCAAAACACTATGAATAAAACCAGTTCAGATTTTCTGATTCGCCACGTTACATTACGTCAATTACAAATTTATGAAGCGGTTGTTCGACTAGGTGGTTATTCTCATGCAGGCAGATTGTTGCATTTAACACAACCGACTGTCTCAATGCAGCTCAAAAAGCTCAGTGAAACCATTGATTTGCCATTGCTAGAGCAAGTCGGCAAAAGAACACACCCGACAGCTGCGGGCCGTCAAGTTTATAAAACGGCCTGCAATATTCTTGAACAGTTATCCGATTTAGAAAATACAACAGCAGAGCTTAAACAAGTGGTTAAGGGCAACTTACAAATTGCCGTTGTGACGACTGCCAAATATTTTATGCCCTATTTGCTTGGCGCATTTCTTGATCTGCACCCGCAAGTTAAGCCCAGCTTAACGGTTGCTAATAGAGCCTTGGTTTTGGAACGTCTACGCTGTAATCAGGATGATCTGCTGATCATGGGGCAAGTGCCTGACAATTTGAAGGTAGAAGCGCACCCTTTTTTGCATAACACGCTAGTCGTGATCTCGCATCCCGATCATCCCTTAGCGCAAAGCCGCGAAATTCCGCTAGAATACTTAAGCAAAGAACGTTTTTTGGAACGAGAACCGGGTTCAGGTACGCGCCTATTAACGGAACGATTGTTTGCAGAACAGGGTTTTTCAATTGAACCTTATATGGAACTCGGTAGCAGTGAAGCGATTAAACAAGCTGTGATGGCAGGATTAGGCATAGCGGTGCTATCGCTACATAATTTGCGATTGGAACTGAATGGAGGGCACTTGGTGATACTGGATGTCGAAGGCTTTCCCTTGCAACGCCAGTGGTATGTGGTATACCTGAAAGGCAAGAAACTGTCATTAGCGACTCGCACCTTTATCGAATTTATTCGAGATCCAAGTCATCATAAATTACCCTTGATGGCATCTATTTAATCAATCAATAATCTGTTATTCGATGATCAAATGTAGGGTGGGTAACGGTTTTTTGTTGCCCACCATCTAAAAATATTAACAAGGGCAACCACAAGGGATTGCCCCTACAAGCAATCAATTACTTTCTAAATTAAATCAACACTATAAGCGGTAATCGGCGCATCGGAACCATCATCAAACTCTATTCCGGCCTCAACGCCTATTCGTGCAATCGCTTCTGCTTCCTCAAACTGATCGTATGCCGCATACATCGCGCCCAGCGCATAGTCGCTACCTGAACCGATTGACCAAAATTTTTGGTACTCATCAATTTCCCGTAAACTGAATACGCCAAAAATGCCGTAGGGATTCGCAATAAACAGATCCATTTGGCTAGACTCATAAGGATCGTCATCATCGTCTTTCGGATTGAGAAAATACTTATTTTTCAGACGCGGATGGAGTTTACGGAAATATTCAAAAATAGCCAGTCGATTTTTAAAACAGGGCATTTTTTTCGTTTTAGAGAAAATACTTTCCACTACATGATGATGAGCTGCACTGCCCACAATACCAATATAATTATCACCAAACTGCTGTATTTTGTCTGGTTCAGCCACATAAGCGGCCCGTTGCCAGCGACTGCCAAAGCTTGTTAGCGTCTCCGCTGCAATACAAGCCTTCCCATTTTTTTTCACGACAACCAATGTTGACATTTTGACTCCATTTTAGATTTTGAGCATTTTCAAGAAATTATTATTGAATAGGGCAACCACAAGGGATTGCCCCTACCGACGTGTTCTCATTATTGAATTAATTCAATGCGATAAGAGGTTATTGGCGCAGCAGAACTGGCATTAAACTCAATACCCGCTTCGACTCCGCATTTTGCAATCGTTTCTGCTGAATCACTCTGTTCGTAGGCCGCATATAGGGCACCAAGGGCATACCGATTACCTGAGCCGATGGCACAGAATTTTGAGTATTCAAACACTTCCCGCAATCTGAATACGCCAAAAATACCATAAGGATTCGCGATAAACAAAGAAAATCGACTCGACTCGTAAGGTAGTGTTACCTTTTTATGTTTCGGGTTGAGAAAATAGTTATTTTTCAAAATAGGCTGCAGCTTGCAAAAAAATTCAAAAATCTCTTGTTTAGTTTGAAAATGGGGAAGCGGTTCGATTTGAGAAAAAATACTCTCCATAACCAAATAGTGGGCTGAATTGCCAACAATACCGATATAAGCGTCACCGATACATAAGATTTTTTGAGAATGACTCAAGTATGTCGCAACTTGCTTCTGATGCCCAAAACGATCCATCGTATCTGCCGCAATACAAGCCACCCCGTTTTTTTTGACAACGACTAATGTTGACATATCGTTTTTCAGTTATCAGTGTTCAGTTATCAGTTATCAATTATCAAGGCCTTGATATCCAGTATGTTCAAGGCCAACATATTTATCTGACAAACTAGAGTTGTGCTTTTTTTTTATCTTTGAATTGCAAACTAAAGTTGGAACGAAAACCTAACTAGAATTGGAGTTCATACGCAGTAATTCGCTGTGCGAGATCAACTTTAGTTTGAATGTGGAGTTCATACGCAGTAATTCGCTGTGCGAGATCAACTTTAGTTTGAATTCAATTTTGTCTTCAATAATTCATTCACCTGCGCCGGATTCGCTTTACCCTTTGACGCTTTCATCACCTGCCCGACAAAAAAACCAAACAATTTGTCTTTACCAGCGCGATAATCGGCCACTTGTTTTGGATTCTTCGCGATAATCTCATCAATCAGTTGTTCAATCGCGCCACTATCCGTGATCGGTTTCAAACCGCGTTTCTCAATAATGCTATCCGCATCCCCTTCACCCTTCCACATCGCCTCAAAAACCGTTTTCGCGATTTTACCCGTAATCGTTTTATCGCTAAGACGACGCAACATGCCTGCCAATTGAGTCGCGCTGATTTTAGAATCGCCAATCTCCAAATTGTGCTTATTCAATAAACCTGTCAAATCACCTATCACCCAATTGGCACATAATTTCGCCTCACCACCAGACGCTTTAAGCGTTTCTTCAAAATAATCAGCGAGTTCACGGCTACCTATCAGCGTACTCGCATCATAAAGCGACAAACCATATTGCTGCATAAAGCGTTGTTTTTTATCATCGGGTAATTCTGGCAACGCTGTTTTAATCTCATCTAAAAAGGCAGGCTCAATCACTACTGGCAATAAATCCGGATCGGGAAAATAACGGTAATCATTCGCATCTTCCTTGCTACGCATTGGGCGCGTTTCATTTTTATCCGCATCATACAAACGGGTTTCTTGAACGACTTTCCCCCCACTTTCGATGACATCAATTTGGCGTTCAATTTCAATATTGAGGGCACGTTCAACAAAACGGAAAGAATTGAGATTCTTCAATTCCGTGCGCGTACCCAATTCTTCTTGCCCTAAAGGGCGAATTGAGATATTCGCATCACAACGAAAAGAGCCTTCTTGCATATTGCCATCGCAGATATCTAAATAGCGCACCAAGGTATGCAGTTTTTTCATATAAGCAATCGCTTCCTTGGGGGAACGCAAATCGGGCTCTGAAACGATTTCTAATAAAGGTGTACCGGCCCGATTGAGATCAATACCGCTGACACCCTGAAAAGCCTCATGATCGGATTTACCCGCATCTTCTTCCAAATGGGCACGAGTGATAGCAATCGTTTTTTCTTCGCCATCAATTTCAATTTGCAATTGCCCCTTTTTGACTATCGGCAATTCATATTGGCTGATTTGATAACCCTTGGGTAAATCAGGATAAAAATAATTTTTGCGTGCAAACACGGATCGTTGTGCAACTTCTGCCCCGATAGCTAAACCCAATTTAGCCGCCATTCGCACAACTTCCTGATTCAACACGGGCAATACGCCCGGTAAACCTAAATCTACGGCACAAGCTTGCGTATTGGGCTCGGCACCATAAGCCGTTGAAGCACTTGAAAAAATTTTACTTTTCGTCGCTAATTGAGCGTGAATTTCAAGGCCGATAACGGTTTCATACATAATAATCACCTTTGTCATTTATTAAGATTAATAGTCGTGCAATGTAGGTGATGGAAAATTAAAAATGGAATAGAACGCTGATTATCATGATTAAACTGATTAACACAGATTAAAGATTAAAAAATCAGCGTCAATCATGACAATCAGCATCATCAGTGTTCTATCATCTCAGCTACATTGCATCACTATCTCATTATCAGTCGTTCAAAAACAAATAAAAGCAAAATCAATTTGGAACGAAAAGCTGAAAACAAAATCAATTTATTTTACCCCAAGCTCATTTTTGGATAAGATTTAAGCATGAGGTTTTATGCATTAATCATTAACCGCATTAACCATTAACCATTAACCATTAACCCTTAACCATGACAATAATACAAAGCCTATTCGGATTAGTGGCTATTCTATTAATAGCCTACGCTTTCAGCGAAGCCAAAAAAGCGATTGAGTTTAAATCTCTATTGATTGGGGTTTTGATTCACTTCACATTGGCCGTTTTGTTTTTAAAATTGCCCCTCTTTCAACAAATGTTTTTAGGGTTAAACCAAGTCGTGTTGCTACTAGACAGCGCAACGACGGCCGGTACTGCTTTTGTGTTTGGTTATTTGGGCGGCGGGCCGGCCCCTTTTGAAATCACAGATCAAGGCGCGATGTTTAATCTAACCTTCAAAGCCCTGCCCTTGATTTTAGTGATCAGCGCCTTGTCGTATTTACTCTATTACTATCGTATTTTACCAGCGGTAGTTCAATTTTTCTCTTATTTACTCCAAAAGAGTTTAGGCGTCGGCGGCTCGGTAGGATTGGGTGCCGCAGCCAATGCTTTTATGGGTATGGTAGAAGCTCCTTTATTGATCAAGCCGTATTTAAAAAACATGACACGGGGTGAAATATTCGCCGTTATGGTGGCAGGTATGTCAACGATTGCGGGCACAATGATGATTTTATACGCCCATATCTTATCGGCCAAATTCCCAGATGCCATGGGGCATATTTTAACCGCATCTTTGTTAAACGTGATTTCGGCTTTAATCATCTCAATGTTGATTGTACCCTTTCAACAGGATAGCTCAAATGAGAAAATCGTCTTACCTAAAATGGCTCATAGTGCGATGGATGCCATTGTCAAAGGTACCACAGATGGCGTGAAATTGTTGATCAATATCATAGCCATGCTGATAGTCTTAGTCGCCCTAGTTGAATTAGTCAACCAAATTTTACAGTTATTGCCTCAAGTTCAAGACAAGCCGATAACATTACAAAGCATTTTAGGGCTCATCATGGCACCCTTGATGTTTTTAATCGGGATTCCCTATTCTGAAATTTTCACGGCCGGCAGCTTAATGGGTACCAAAGTGATCTTAAATGAATTTTTAGCTTACCTACAGTTATTGAATTTACCGGCCGATGCACTGCAAGATAGGAGCAAAATCATCATGATTTATGCAATGTGTGGATTTGCCAATATAGGCAGTTTAGGAATTATGATAGGGGGATTAACGGCAATGTCACCCGAAAAAAGAGATGACATCATTTCTCTGGGTATAAAATCCATTTTTGCCGGCGTATTAGCGACTTGCTTCACAGCAACCGTTGTGGGAATTATTTATTAGAAATCAAGCGGTTATATACTGTCCACAGTTACTGCGTATTTGGTTATACTTAGCACCGTCATAAATTGCGCTTTTTTTTATAGCGATTTCCTCCTTTAAAAAAGGGGATTAACGACAATTTTTAGACTATTTCACGTTTCGCTTCGCGAAACTTCTTAAGTGAAATTGTTAATTACAAACCCATCAATAAATTGGCGTGATTCTGTGATTTGAATCAATCTGGGTTGGTGCCATCAGGTGTTTTTCAAAATTGAACGACATGATGTCATATTTTCCGTTTTTTCTCGTAGAGACGCGATGCTCGCGTCTCTTATCACGTCATATTACTCTACTCATTTTTAAACGAGAAAAATGCCCTTAAAAAAAGCGCAATTTATGACGGTGCTAAGTATAGTCACCACCACCTGACTTAAGCTATAAGACAACTGATGCCCGCTGTTGGCTTAAAAATTAAAAAAAGCGCAATTTATAAAAAGCGCAATTTATAATTTTAGGGCGAACCTGCGTGTTCGCCCTTTTGCCGTAATTATCTGAAAAACGATATCATAAAAATAGCATCCGCTACAACGCCTTAAAGGCTGCAATGCTCAAAGGAACGTAAGGTTTCTAAAAGAACATGAAAACTATGCGAACGATTAGAACCTTCCACGTTTTGCATTTCCAAAGAGACAGAATCCGCTATTTTTTTTGCAAATTGAGGTTTACTCGCATATTGTTCTTTCCAATCGGGTACGATTTCTTCAATAACACGGGATGGTTTATCAATGCGATCAACATCACGATATTTTTCCTTACCTTGAAAAAAAGGGGCTTTAAATCTATGCGAACATTCTGTAATTGCTTTCATATCCCCTAAAAACCAAGCTTCTAATTCATAGCAGGCTATTCTTATTTTGTACTCACAAGCACACCAAGCCATTTTTTCCTTGATTTTATTTTTCAGTTTGACACAATTTTGTTTATCTTGATCAATGAGAACAATGATTTGTTGAGCGCGTTTAGATAGGCTTGGGATAATTTGATGCAAGTGACTGATTAAATCTTCTTTGCCACGATGATGCTTAATTTCAAACGCATAGTCTTGAAAACCTAAACGAGGTAAAATACCTTCTAAAAATTTTCTCATTGAATAATCTTCAACTAAAAAAATGATCATGGATTAATGCCTTTGAAATAATTATGTTGCCACAGCCAACCTAATTCACACCCATTTTCATAGAGTTCGGTTATCTCGTCATCATATTTTTTAGCCGGAAATATGCGACTACTGCCTTGTTCTTTTTTGACTAAAAACAATTCCTCTATTTTTAAGGCATCCACAAAATCAGGGGAATGGGTAGAAACAAAAACTTGTCCGCCACGTACTGCATATTCTTTGAGTTCTGCAGCTAGTTCTCTCAATAAAGTCGGATAAAGATAATTTTCAGGTTCTTCAATACAGAGCAATGGACGCGGGTTGGGATCATGCAATAACACTAAATAGGCAAACATTTTAATAGTGCCATCAGAAGTGTATTTTGAAATAAACGGATCGGTAAAACTATTATCCCCAAACTTGAGTAAAATTTGCCCAGCTTCATTGATGACAATACCTACTTTGTCAATGCCAGGAACGCGTTGTTTCATTTTGCTTAGAATGGTTTCAAAAATATCGGGATGATATTCATGAAGAAAACTAGCAACTTGTGCCAGATTATTACCCGATAAAGAAAGTTGCTGATCAGCCCCTACCTCATTGATTTTACGCATCTCTTCATTTTGCAGATTAGAAACTAACCATTGTTCTAATAATGTCCTAAAACTTTTAATGGTTTTATAACGTTCAAATTGTCCCAAGCCTTTTAACGCCAAAACATCTTCAGCACCCAAGGCTTGCTCCTCACGTTCTTCCTCAGCTTCCAATCCTTTACGAACATAATCCCTTTCATTTAGTGTGACATAACCGATTCCTCTTGAGTAATCTAAAAAATGCCAAGGTTTGTTTTTGTAATTCTCACTATATTTTAAAACTTCCCTTTCAATAAAGACTCTACCGCGATTAAAACCCATTTTTAAATGGTAAGTGATTAAAGGACTTTTTTCGCCTTGCTCAAAATGACGAAACTTGATTTCAAATTCAATGCAATCTTTCTCTGGGTTACTGTTACGAGTGATAACTTCTTTAAAACCGCCTTCACGATTAACCGCAACTGTGACATTTTCTTTTAAGCAGGTAGATAGAAAACTGAACACTTTAAACAAAGTCGTTTTACCCGAACCGTTCGCGCCTAAAAAAACATTTAAACGCTGCAAATCAGTAACTTGTAAATTCTTATATAACCTAAAATTCTTAACTTTAATTTGCTCAATTTGGGTTTTCATGCGTATTGTGTTTATTCACTGATTTAATCGTATTTTAAGGAATTCAATAGCACTAAATACTATTATGTTAGTCTTAATGGTTGTGATGAAAAGGTGATCAGTACAGAAATCGTACTGACCAAATAGCTTTAAGCTCGTCCTTTATGGGACGTAAAGTGATC
>Ga0164315_10004672_pt1 | contig 10630 bp, 7 predicted proteins | sample GuaBasSedimGuay6_FD_113737 | JGI IMG/M metagenome (GOLD analysis project Ga0164315, IMG submission 113737) | Subseafloor sediment microbial communities from Guaymas Basin, Gulf of California, Mexico - Guay6, Core 4569-2, 0-3 cm | ecosystem: Environmental > Aquatic > Marine > Hydrothermal vents >...
CAAACAAGGGCTGACTGGTTTGTGGTATCTAGAAAATTTCAATAGACTTGACAAAAACGAATTGGAAAAATTAAATATTTATTATGCAAAGAATCAAAATATTTGGTTAGATTTGGAAATCTTTGGTAAAACTTTTGCAAAAATGTTCTCAAAGAGAGCATAAAACAAAGGAGAACGTATGAACGGAAATACATTGGACTTTGAAAAGCCAATTGCTGAGCTTGAAAAGAAAATTGAAGAAATGAAAGATTATGAGGATAATCTTGATATAAGAGAAGAGATAGAAAAATTAGAGGAAAAGGTAATTACACTTAAAAAGAATGTCTTTAAGAATTTGACTAGATGGCAAAGAGTTCAATTAGCACGTCATCCTGAAAGACCTTATACTCTGGATTATATATATTTAATGACCGAAGATTTTATCGAACTTCACGGGGATAGAGATTACCGCGATGATAAGGCTATTGTAGGAGGCTTTGCAAAGATCGATGAATACAAGGTTATGATAATTGGTCAGCAGAAAGGACGGGACACAAAAAGTAATGTGTTCAGGAATTTTGGTATGGCCAATCCTGAAGGATACAGAAAAGCACTGCGTCTGATGAAGTTGGCTGAAAAATTTAACAAACCGGTTATTACTTTGATTGACACGCCTGGAGCGTATCCCGGATTAGAAGCTGAGCAAAACGGACAAGCCGAAGCAATCGCAAGAAATTTACTCGAAATGAGCAGATTAAAAGTGCCAATCATAGTTGTAATAATTGGTGAAGGAGCAAGTGGCGGTGCACTTGGTATCGGAGTAGGCGATAGGATTTTGATGTTGGAAAATACATGGTACTCTGTTATTAGTCCTGAATCCTGCTCATCAATTCTTTGGCGAAGTTGGGATTACAAAGAACAAGCAGCTGAAGCACTTAGACTTACTGCTGATGATCTTCTTGAATTGAAAATAATTGACAGAATTGTTCCGGAGCCTCTTGGAGGTGCACACAAAGATCATAAATTAATGGCGGTAACTTTAAAAGAAGTATTAAAAGAAGAACTTGAAATTCTGGTTAAGGTGAAGCCGGAGAAAATGCTTCATAATAGAATTGAAAAGTTTGGCAAAATGGGAGCTTACGCCGAGTAAAAAGCATAAGTAGCAATGTCATTCCGGCAATCTTTAAGCCGGAATCTATAGTAATTAAGCAAGATTCCCCTAATGGGGCAAGTTGTGTAAAAACATCAAAAATAATATCATGTTTTTTTATTTTTCTTTCATACTATGTTCAAACATACAACCACTATAAGAGTTAGGTACGCAGATACTGACAAAATGCAATTTGTCTACAATGGCAAATATCTAGAGTATTTTGAAGTAGGCAGGACAGAATTGCTGCGTTATGCTGGACTTCCATATAGTGAAATTGAGAAAGAAGGATATCAATTACCGCTTCGAGAAGCTGGATTAAAATTCAAACAGCCTGCAGTTTATGATGACCTTCTTGATGTTGAAGCAACGGTTGAAAAACTATATTCAGCGGAAGTTTATATTAGCTACAAAATTACTCGCAGCGGCACAAATGATATAATAGCTGAAGGTTTTACCTCTCACATGTTTATTCACGAAGATTCAAAAAAACCAACAAAGCCGCCCAAAATTTACATTGATAAATTGGCAAAATACTTTTAAACAATAAAACACTGATCAATTATGATTCTTATGAAAGAACATGATCTTTTTAAATTATAAGAATCTGTATCAATCAACATCAAATTTCTCAATATTTAAAACACAATTTTTTTATCAGCTATTAATTTCTTAATTTCATCCTCAGTAAATGATAAATTATTAATCACTCTAAAGCTTACTTTTATATAAATCGATGTTAAAAAAGTTAATTGAACTTTCCAAAGATACAGCTGTTTATGGTGTTAGTACCATAATTGGAAGGTTTTTAGCATTCATGCTATTCCCATTATATACAAATGTTTTCTCTCCGGATGAATTCGGCATATACACTTTAATCTATGCTTATCTAGCATTTTTAAATGTAGTTTATATTTATGGTATGGATGCAGCGTTTATGAAATATACCTCCACTGCCGAGGGGGAAGAGAAGCAGAAAACATTTTCAACTCCATATATATTTGTGGCAATTACGGCAATTTTCTTTTCACTGATCTTTTATCTTTGCCTAAAACCTATTAGTGTATCAATGAATCTAGATTCACAGTATTCATATTTATTACTATATGTTATAGGAATTCTTTTTCTTGATACTCTTGCGCTTATTCCATTTAACAGTTTACGGTTGGAAAGGAAGACACAGAAGTTTGCAATTATTAAGATAATCAACATCGTAATAAATTTAGGTCTTAACTTAATTCTTATTTTAGAATTTGATTATGGAATTGAGGCAATATTCATCAGTAATTTGGTTGCATCAATATTTTCGTTTCTTGCACTTTTACCTGAGGTTTTGAAGAAACTTAAATTTCAAATTGATCTACAGATATTGAAAAAAATGATGAAATTTGGATTGCCTTATTTGCCAGCAGCTTTTGCATCAATCATCGTACAGATAATTGATGTCCCGATTGTTGAGAGATTGACCAATACTGCAACATTAGGAGTTTATAGGGCGAATTATAAGTTGGGAATTTTCATGATGCTCTTTGTTCAAATGTTTGCCTTTGCTTGGCAGCCGTTTTTCCTTGAAAATGCAAAAGATAAAAATGCCAAAGAGATATTTTCAAAAGTATTAACAATATTTCTTGTTTTACTCTCTTCAATATGGGTTTTTCTAAGTCTCTTCATAGAAGATATTGTAATGATAAAGATCATGGGAAGAACTATACTCGGAGAGCAATTTCTTTCAGGGCTGCCGATTGTTCCGATAATTCTTTTGGCTTACCTTTTTAACGGTCTTTATATGAATTTTATTGCTGGGCTTTATATTGAGGAAAAAACACAATATTTCCCACTTATTACAGGGTTGGGAGCTTTGGTAAATGTTTTAGTTAATTTAACATTAATCCCCCGGATGGGAATTATGGGAGCGGCTTGGGCTACTCTTGCAAGTTACGTTGTTATGGCGGGAGGATTATTTATTGTCTCGCAGAAGTTTTATAGAATTGATTATGAGTATGAAAAGATCGCTAAAATATTTGCACTAATTTTTATTAGTGGAATTGCTTACTATTATTTAATTAGTAATGAACTGCTAACTTTTGGAATTAAAATAATTATTTTCATTGGATTTATTACAGCTCTTTTTATATTGAAAGTTGTAGAAAAAGAGGAATTTATTAAGGTGTTGTCATTATTTAAAAGGAAATGAAATTTATAATCTTTGCGAGAAACTTTGCAAACTCTGTGGTTAAGAAAGGAAAACTATGAACGAAATTAAAATGAATATTAAAAGAATATCAGAAAATTTTAATGATATATCATTTCCGTACTATGCAACTGAAGGGAGTTCCGGAATGGATATCCGTGCAGCGATTGATGATGAAATAATTTTAGAAGCAGGTAAGGTTGATATGATCCCAACAAATCTGATCGTTGAAATACCAGAAGGTTTCGAAATACAAGTAAGACCTCGAAGCGGCTTAGCTGCCAAACATGGTATTGGCTTACTGAATTCACCCGGTACCATTGACTCCGACTATCGCGGTGAGGTGAAGATCATTTTATTTAATTTTTCAAAAGAAGATTTTGTAATTAAACGTGGTGATAGAATTGCACAACTAATACTTTCAAAATTCTATAGAGCAGAACTCAATCAAACAGAAAATTTATCATCCAGTTCGCGTGGTGAAGGCGGATTTGGTCACACAGGGAAAGAATAATAATTACGAATTATGAACTAGGAATTACGAATTGATGAATGACTTTGTACATTTACACAATCATACACATTATAGTTTACAGGATGCAGCTTGCACAGTTGATGGATTAATCAATGAAGCAGTTGAAAATCAGATGGATGCAATTGCACTTACCGATCATGGTGTAATGTATGGGATTTCTGAATTTTATAAAAAAGCAAATAAAGCTGGGATCAAACCTATCATAGGCTGCGAAGCATATATTACTAGAGAGGGATCCAGATTCGAAAGAGGCGGCGAAGGTTCCCCGGGTAGATCGAGAAAAAAACATTATAATCACATTGTACTTTTAGCGAAGAATAAAGTTGGCTATCAGAATTTAATGAAGTTGACCACGCAGGGATTCACTGAGGGTTTCTATTATAAACCTAGAATCGACATGGAGTTATTAAAAGAGCGAAGTGAAGGACTTGTCTGCACTTCAGCCTGTTTAGCCGGACCAATATCTGCATTACTTCTAAACAATGATTACGAGAAAGCTCGTGAGGTGGCAGTTCAATATAAGGAAGTTTTTGGAGACGATTTCTATCTTGAAATACAAGATCACAGCTTAGAGAACGATCAGGCAATTCTACAAGGTATGCCAAAGCTTTCGAGAGAATTGGGAATAAAATTAGTAGCGACTAATGACATTCACTATATCAAGAAAGAACATTCAATTGCTCATAATATTTTACTTTTGCTTGGCGATAAAAAAGGGGAGAGCGATTATAAAGTATTAAGATACAAAACAGATCAAGTCTATTTTAAATCGTCTGAAGAGATGATCCAATTATTCAAGAATTATGATGGGGCAATTGAAAACACTTTGGAAATTTCTGAAAAGTGCAATGTGAATCTTGACTTCGAAGGTTTTCACTATCCAATATTCCCTATACCGGAAGATTCAAAAGCAAAAGATCTGGATGAGTATTTTACTCAATTGTCAAAAGAAGGATTAGATAAACGTTTTAAAAAGATCAATAAAGATATTGAAGATCGATTTAATTTTGAATTAGATGTGATTAAATCTATGGGTTATTCTGGTTACTTTTTAATAACCCAGGATTTTATAAATGCTGCCAAAAAGGATGGAATACCAGTTGGACCCGGAAGAGGAAGCGCAGCCGGGAGTCTTGTGGCTTACGCTCTCGGTATAACAAATGTTAACCCCCTTCAATACAACCTTCTTTTCGAGAGATTCTTAAACCCAGCTCGTCAGTCAATGCCTGATATCGATGTTGATTTTGCTGATGACCAGCGTGAAGATGTAATTAAATATACAAAAGACCGATACGGAGAGAACTCAGTAGCGCAGATAGTAACATTCAACAGGCTCTCTTCAAAAGCGGTTCTGCGTGATGTAGCCAGAGTTCTGAAGATCCCGATCAGCACGGTTAACAGCATCACTAAATGGATACCTTCAAAATTTGGTAAAGTATTCACACTTGATCAGGCGCTTAGTGAAGTTCATGAATTAAAATGGGTAAGAGATTCAGATGATCCTCAAATAATTGAATTGATAAAGTATGCAAAAATTCTGGAAGGGATGAATCGAAATGCTTCTAAACATGCTGCCGGTGTTGTAATTACTCCTGGGGATGTAAGCAATTTTGTTCCCCTGGCCCGAGCGGGAAATGATGGCGGTTATGTAACTCAATATAATATGAAAGAACTTGATGACGCTGGAATCTTAAAGATGGACTTCCTTGGGCTTCGAACATTGACAATTATTAGAGATGCTATCTCGCTCATAAAGAAAACTCGAGGAATTGATATAGATATTGATTCTATAGCCGAAGATGATGAGAAAGCATTTAAACTCTTTGGAAAAGGTCAGACAACAGGGATATTTCAATTTGAATCCGGAGCTATGCGGGAGCATCTTAAAAATTTAAAACCGCACAGCATTCAAGACCTCGCAGCAATGAACGCCTTGTATCGCCCTGGACCAATGGAATTTATCGGTGATTTTATTGATAGACGGCATGGTAGAAAGAAAGTAACATATCTTCACCCAATCTTGGAACCAATACTGAAGGAAACTTATGGAATAATTGTTTACCAGGAACAGGTAATTCAAATTGCGAACAAAGTTGGAGGAATGTCTTTAGCAGAAGCGGATCTTCTTCGTCGGGCAATGGGTAAGAAGAGTCTTGATGTAATGGCACAACAGAAGAAAAAATTCATTGAAGGTGCTGTTAAGAATAATATCTCTACCAAAATTGCTGAAAAGATATTTGTGCATATAGATAAATTTGCTAATTACGGTTTTAATAAAAGCCATGCAGTTGCATACAGTTTCGTAGCTTATCAAACAGCTTTCCTCAAAGCGAATTACTTGCCGGAATTCCTTGCGGCTAACTTAACGAATGAATTTGGAAATACAGCAAAAGTCACACTTCTTTTAGAAGAGTGCAGAAAAATGCGTGTAACAGTTCTTCCGCCTGACGTGAATAAACCTTCCGTATTTTTTAATGTTGAAGATGGTAAAGTAATATTCGGTATGAGCGCTATTAAAAATGTTGGACCTAATGCGGTTGAGGAACTTAAGCGAGCTCGTGAAGAATTAGGTCGTAATTTCACATCTATTTATGATCTCTCTTCTTACGTCGATACAAGAATTGTAAACAAAAGAGGTCTGGAAGGATTAGTTCTTGCTGGTGGTTTTGATACGGTAAAAGGTTCGCGCGCTCAGAATTTTGCAGCAATTGAGGATGCACTCAATTATGGATCCAAATATCAAAGCGTTAAGGAATCAATGAGCAATAGTCTTTTTGGTGATAGTGATGAAAAACTTGATATTACTGAGCCAGAGCTTCCCGATCTGCCGCCATGGGATTCTACTGTTCTGTTGGCTAAGGAAAGGGAAACGCTTGGTTTTTATCTATCCGATCATCCGCTGCGTAAATTTGAATTAGAATATGGATCTTTTGCCTCTGTTCATTTGGGAGAAGCAGATACTTTTGAAAGTAAAGAGTTTGTAATGGCTGTTGGAGTTGTTACAGAAACCCGAACTAAGATTGACCGATCAGGCAGAACCATGGCTTTTTTTAAGCTCGATGATCTCTCCGGTTCATGTGAGTGTTTGATGTTTTCTAAAAATTATGAAGAGTACGGAAGCTGCATTAAAACAGAATCGACTGTTATGGTGAAAGGAAAGATAGAGAGCAGCGGTGACGCTATCAAACTACATGTAGATGAGTCATACCCGTTAGAGGAGGTAAGAAATAAGTTTACAAAAAAAATACTCCTTTATACTGATGATAAAAAACATGACAATGAAACTATAATAAAGATCAAAGAGATACTTGATGAACATCTTGGAGATATTCCTGTTTATCTAAGTGTAAAGACAAATAATGGTAGTAGAGATTTTTATCTAAATCAAAAAATAAAAATTGAAGATGTAGCAATCAATAAAATAATTGAATTATTAGGTAAAGGGGGAATTAAATACCTTACTTGATTAACATTGATTTAGCGCTTCAGATTTCTTAAGTTTGGAATCTTAATTTGAAGAGACAAGAGGAAAAGATGGTAAAAAAATGGGCTTTAATACTAGGAGCATCTAGTGGTTTCGGCGGAGCTTCAGCTGTTGAGTTAGCTAAAGCCGGATATAATATACTAGGTGTGCATTTGGATAGACAAGTTACAATGCCTGCTGTTAAGAGCATCATAAAAAAAATAGAAAGAACCGGACAGAAAGCTGTATTCTTTAATATGAATGCTGCTGATCAATTAAAAAGGAATGATACATTAGATGAAATAAAGGAAAGGTTCGCTACTAAAGAACATCCACATGTTCATGTTTTAATTCATTCCCTTGCGTTTGGTACTTTAAAACCGTTTTTAGCAAAAGATGCTGCTAACAGTGTTACTAGGGCACAAATGGAAATGACCTTAGATGTGATGGCACATTCACTTGTATATTGGACTCAAGGATTGATACAGCGAGACCTGTTTGCTAAGAAAGGAAGGATTTTTGCATTAACAAGTGCAGGCTCTCAATCAGTATTTCCAGCATACGGAGCTGTATCTGCCGCAAAGGCAGCGTTAGAATCACATATCAGACAGCTAGGTGTTGAATTAGGTTTTATGGGAGTTACAGCTAATGCAATCATGGCAGGAGTTACTGATACGCCAGCATTAAGAAAAATTCCTGGTAACGACGGTATGATGACTGCAGCAAGAGAGAAAAATCCTGGTGGGCGATTAACAACGGCAAACGATGTAGCCAAAGCTATTGTGATGTTATGTGGTGAAAAAGCAGATTGGATCTCCGGTAACGTTCTTCAGGTTGATGGCGGTGAATACATAGTTAATTATACTGGTGAAACTATTTGCAAACCTTTTAAGTAAGAATTTAAAAATTAAAAAATAATGGAGATATATATGAAGCCTATTGAAATAACAGATGGGAATTTTGAAGCCGAAGTTCTTCAATCAGATAAACCTGTGCTTATAGATTTTTGGGCGGCTTGGTGTGCACCTTGTAGAATGATTGCCCCAATTGTAGAAGAATTAGCTCAAGAATATGATGGAAAAGTAAAAATTGGAAAACTTGATGTTGATTCAAATCAACAAACTGCAATTAAATATGGAGTCAGAAGCATTCCCACAGTATTAATTATTAAAAATGGAGAAGTTGCAGATACGATTATCGGTGCTTTACCTAAGGCAGCTTTTGTCGACAAACTTGAAGCGGTTCTTTAAATATTAGGCATTTGTTAAAAAAAATAATTTAACTTTTTAGATAACCTTTAGTCATAATAATTAATCTAGACAGTTTTACTTATTTGATTACAACTAATAAATATTCACTTTTGAAATCTTGTTAAATAATTATTTTAGTTTTATTTTGTGAAAGGCCTATAAACATTGGCCCAGCGTGACATCCAAATAGTCTAAACGATTCTTGAATTATTAAATTATCGATATATATCCACATAAATGAATATTGATATATTATTAAAAAAGGAAGTTAAAATTTAAACTATTTGTTGGGATAAAATAATACCTTGACAAAAAAATAATGTTATACTATTTTGTTAGTCAGATAATGGATTAACCATTAAAATAAATTTATTGTTCTTTGAAATCTTACTTGACTAATAGGTGCTTTTATAGTAATTTCGTTTTGATAACGTTTTAATAAAAACAAAAATAGAGTTATATCTGAAAACAATTTTACTACTACATAAACTTATGACGAACCAAAAAATAAAAAGTTCAAAATTTTCACACCAATTAATTCACTATTTATTAAATAAACTAGGAGAAACCTATGTTTAAAAAACTACTAACAATTTCACTTGTACTTGTTATAGCAAGTACATTCATTTTTGCACAAACCACCGAAAGAATTGTGCTAAAACCAGGCGGTGGTATTCATCAATCGTTAGATGGTAAAGTTTCTGTTAAAGACGCTTTGCAAAAAACTAACACTAAATTTGGGGATAAAGAAATAACTAACCATAGTTTCGCTGTTCCTCTAGTAATTAATGCACTAGGTACTATTGATACAATTAATTATGCTAAAATAGCTGGTGGTAGGTTTAATACGAATTTCGTGTTCGACGGACAAGACGTTGAATTTATGTGGTTTGAGGCTCCAGCAGATCTGACAATTAAGGCTGCTGGTTTTAGTTCTTCAGATATTGCTGGTAATACTAATAATGCTACTGTTAGTGTTCGTTTAATGAAATTAAATTGGACTGCAGATGAACTAAGAAATATAGTTGCCCCTACATACAGAGGATATTATCCATCCGTTGGAGATGGAATGAATGAATCTGATCCTTTTGGTGATGCTGCTACTGGTAATTGGATTGCTGCAGACGATGCGTATCCATTACCACCATGGACTGATAACGCAGATCCAGAAGCAAATACATGGGATAATGATCTTTGGTCAGATTTTGGAATTGGATTCCCTATGACAGCTGAAGCACAAGCGACTCCTGGCACTTTCCAGTGGGTTGAAATGAATGTTTTAGGATATGAACCTACTGTACTTAGAGGTGAGATCTTTGCTGTTGTATTAACAAATGATGGTCAAGCATGGGATGATGCTGCTACACCTGATAGAATTGGTTTTTGGTCTGATGATGGTATTGGTTACCCAGGATGGAAATATTATGAAGCTGGACGTAACTCTCAAGATGAGCCAGGATGGTGGGCAAGATTATATACTTGGAACTTTGCTGTTATTGCTGATCTTACAGGTGACAGACCTCCGGTTATATCAGATCCAGTTCAACTTTTAAGTGGTTTGGAAAGTGGTCCATTCCCAGTTAGTGCAACAATTACTGATGATAACCCAAGTGGTGGTAATGCTGGGGTAGCAAGTGCAGTGGTATCTTATTCAGTTGATGGAGGAGCATTTATTGATGTTCCAATGACTAACGCTGGTGATCTTTATTCTGCCGAAATTCCACAACTACCAGACGGATCTGAAGTTACTTATAAATATCTGGCTACAGATGTCGAAGGTGGTTCTACTACTCGTGATATGCAGCAATTTGCAGTATGGGCAGCAACAGCCCCAACATTAGTTATTGAGAATGGTTCATCAACTTACTTATCATATTACTTCGGTTATGCTGATTTTCCACATGATACATGGACTGATAACCTCGGAGCAGGTAGTTCGGAATTATTTGAACTATACACTAATATTATTGATTTAACTGCTAACAGTGCCGGTCCAAGAAACATTTATGACTCTCTAATCACTCTATGGTTAGCTGCAGATGCTAGCAGAAACTACGCGTTG
>Ga0164315_10004673_pt1 | contig 10630 bp, 8 predicted proteins | sample GuaBasSedimGuay6_FD_113737 | JGI IMG/M metagenome (GOLD analysis project Ga0164315, IMG submission 113737) | Subseafloor sediment microbial communities from Guaymas Basin, Gulf of California, Mexico - Guay6, Core 4569-2, 0-3 cm | ecosystem: Environmental > Aquatic > Marine > Hydrothermal vents >...
CAGTCGTTTCTTCATCGACCTGCCCCTGGCCATCGCCGGCAAAAGCGTGGGCGGGCCGGCCAAGGTGGCGGTGATCGCCTCGGGCTTCTTCGGATCGGTTTCCGGTTCGGCCATCGCCAATACCGTATCGACAGGCGCCTTCACCATCCCCATGATGAAACGGGCAGGATTCCGTCCCCACGTGGCCGGAGCCATCGAACCCGCGGCCTCCATCGGCGGCATGTTCATGCCACCTATCATGGGTGCCGGCGGCTTCCTCATGGCCGAGATGACCGAGATTCCCTACGTGCAGATCATGAAGATGGCCATCTTCCCGGCACTCATGTATTTCCTGTCCGTGTTCGTGATGATCCACTTCGAGGCCAAGCGACACGGCCTCTACGGAGTGGACGACCCCGATGCCCCCACTGCCTGGCAGATTCTCCGCAAGGAGTGGTTCCTGGCCGCGCCCCTGGTGATCATCATCGTGATGATGCTCATGGGCAGGTCGGCCGGCTTCTCGGCAGTGGTTGCAACGGCCAGTTGCGTGGTGGTGAGTTGGTTCACGCCGGACAACAGGATGGGCTGGCGCCAGGTGCGCGACGCCATGATCGAGGGCGGCCGCAACACCCTGATCATCGGGGCCACCGTGGGCGTGATCGGCATCATCGTGGGCACCATCAGCCTGTCGGGTATCGGCCTCAAGTTCTCGGACATCATCATCAGCCTGTCGGGTGGTTTCCTGCCCGTGGCCATCCTGCTCATCGGTATTGCCTCCCTGGTACTGGGCATGGGCGTGCCAGTAACGGCGGCCTACCTGATCACCGCCGTGCTGACGGTGGGCTCCGTATCGCGGATGATCGCCATGCACCATTTCGGCGTTCCCCTGAGCGACATGGAGATCGACCGCCAGCTTGTCCAGTACGTCCCCTGGGTCATGATATCCTCCCACATGATCGTCTACTGGTTCAGCCAGGACTCGAATATCACGCCACCGGTGTGCGTGGCGGCCTACGCCGGGGCGGCCATCGCAGGGTCCGACCCCTGGAAGACCGGCTGGACCAGCTTCAAGTTCGCCAAATTCCTTTATATCGGGCCCTTCCTGTTCGCCTACAGCCAGGCCTTCCTGCTCCACGGCGACATCCTGGCCATCGCCATGACCTGGGTGACCATCGCCCTGGCCACCGTGGCCTTCGGCAGCTTGACCATGGGCTATCTGGCCTGCGGTATGAACATCGTCGAATGGGTGATCATGGCCGTGGCCACCGTGATCCTCTTTTTCCCGGGCCTGGTCCACGCAGCCGGCATAGCGGTTCCCGATCTGGTCATCGACGTGGTGGGAATTGCGCTGTGGGGCGTGGTCTTCGCAATGCAGAAGGCACGCATACGCCGGGATCCGACCCTGACCCTGCCCGTTCACGAACAGAGGAAACTGCAGCAAACAGGGGCTTGAACCCCCGTTTTCAGCCTATCGAGACCGCCCGGGCCCCATGCCGGGCGGTTTCCTTGTTCAGCCCCGGGCCAAATTCGGTTTAACCCCCCTTGCGGCGGGCCGATAACGGAGAAGCCTGAAAAATACAATCAGGTAAACAGTATACCGGAGACATTGCGATGAGTCGCGACGACACCACCACCCTGCTTGATACCGGCATCGAGGGCACGGATCAACCCTCCCCCGCAGCCGCGGTGTTGCTGGCCCTTGACCGGCTGCTCACCGCCGGCGCCCTGTATCCCCCCGGGCACGCACGGTTCGAAGCCGCCGTGCAGGAATACCGCCGCTCCGCCACGGAGGCCTGCGGCCCGTTCCGGCTGCAGGTGGAAATGGATGACGACGCGCTGAGAATCCAGGACGTGGCGCTCGACGCCTCCCACCGGGGCCAGGAACGCCTGCTGACGTTGTTCGAGTGGCTGGGTATACAGCGCATCCTCATCGACGCCGATACGCCCGCGGACGCCCTGCACCACCTGGCCACCGGGTTGCTGCGCCAGCGCCGCGAGGCGGACGAGGCCGGACATCTCAAGGAAGTGGTCTTCGACGACCTGCCCGTGCAGGTCTCGATAGTGGCCAGGACCTTTCGCAAGCGGTGGTCCGACGAAATCGATGAACGCTTCATCCCCCCTATCGAGGCCATCATGGAGGATGCGGCGGCCATGTGCGCCGACGCCGAACCCGCGCGCGTGGCCCGCGAGACCCTGGAGAAGATGTTCACGGCATTCCTGGCCCAGGGCAGGGAAGACGGGAAAGCCGATACCTGTGCGCCGGGGGACCGGAAGGAAATCGAGAACCTCCTGCTCCGGACACCGACCAGACTCGCCGACGCCGTGCGCGGCATTATTCGTCGTGACGGCAGCCTGGCCAGTATCGACCGGCTATTCGACGATTCCCACGAAGCCCTGACCCACGCCGCCGCCCGCGATGCCTTGCGCCTGCTGGTGACGGCCATGCAGGGCCCCGACGAAGTGCGCGGCGCCGAAGATCCCGGTGTCGAGGATCGACGTGTGGACGATGATCGGGCCTATGGGATGACCATCGAACAACTGGGCCGCTCCTTCACGGAAGTGGAAGAGATCTGCGACAGTTCCCTGCCCGACGTCGGTGACGTGCGCGAGGAGATCTCCGTCTGTCTGTCCCTGCTGGGACTGGGAACCACCGAGGATATTGCCCGGCAGGCGCTGGCCGGACTACGCAGCGCCATCGGGCGGGTCCGGACCGGTGAGGAACGGGACTTCCTGCGGGAGACAGCTCGCAATCTGGCCTCCACGGCCGATCTGGAGATCCTGGACGAAGTACTGCCGCGTCTGGCGGATCCCTTCCGCACCCTGGGTTCCGACGCCGTCGCAGGCTATTGGCAGTTCCTGGTCGACCGGGATGAGGAACGGCTGGCCCGTGCCTGGCCCCACCTGGTCATCGACCTTCTGCGCACCAAACCGGAGGCGGGCAGGCAGGGCCTGTCCATGATGCAGTCGCTGGCAACTGACCTGCCCACGGAACGCATGCTCGCCGAGGCATCGCGCTTCGCACACCTGCCCTCCTTCCGTCTGGCCAGTTTCGACAAGCATGTATTCTTCAGACCCGACCCGGTGCTGCACCCCATGTTCGCCGCCCTGCTCTGCACACCGGAGGGGGAGAACTTCGGCCACTGGCTGCAGGAAGGGTTCATGCGCACGGACGAGGATACCGCCGGTGGTTTGCTGGCCAGGGTTCTCGGTACCTACGGGGACTCCCATTGTGACGTCTACAAAGCGGTCCTGATGAACAACCCCGACGACGAAGGAGGCGCCCCGCCCCGCGTCCTGCTGGGTCAGGTGAAGCAGCGGGTCGAACGCCTGGGACCCGAGGAACGCCTGTTGGACTGGGTACCCGTGGCGATCCTGGTCCTGGGTAGCTGGCACCTGGAGGCCAGCGAGGGTCTGCTGGACCGCATCGCCCACGAGCGCCAATGGCTCGTGCGTCACACCTGGCCGAAGCCCTGCCGCCGCGCGGCCACACACGCCCTGACTCTCCACGGATCCTCGCACCGCAAGGCAGGGAGGTCCTGATGAAGCAGAACTTCTCGGATCTGGCGACACTCCTCGCGCGGGGCATCAGCCACTGCCGCATGTACTTTGTCGGCCACCCCAACGTGGAGGCCGCCGCCCAGGAAGCCAAGGCCCTGTTGGGACCGCTGCTGGAGCGCAAGCAACTTGACGCCTTCGTACTTGGCGTGGTGGATGACAAGCTGATCCACGAGGGCAAGTACCTCGTGGGCCCCACGATCGTCGGCAGCCGCCTGACCCGTTTTGCCTCACTGCTCCAGGGCGGCGGATTCACGATTCTGCCGGCGGTGTCGGCACGGGAGTTGAAGACCTTCTTCGTCCTGGCGGCCGAGACCGGCGAGAGCCTGCCGTCGCTGGCCGCGGCCCAGGAGTTGTTCAGGCAACGTGACCTCTCCAACATCACCATCAATCCACCCTACCACGACGAGAACACCCTCACCGACGCGGCGGACGAGCATTTGCGCAAGAATCATATCGCCGAGTTGATGCCGGTCTACCGCTCGCTCTTCGATACGGTGGAACAGTCGCACCAGAACGCCGGCCGGGATCGTACGCTGGACATCGACGGGGCCCGCAGCGCCGGCGAGTCCCTGGTCAAGGCCAGCACCAACCATCTGACGGATATCATGACCCTGGTGGATTACCCGGACTTCGACAGCTACACCGTGGGACACTCGGTGCGCGTGGCCATGCTCGCAGTGCTGGTGGGCCGCGAGGCTGGCCTCCCCGATTCGGTCCTGGCCGAACTGTCGGCCGCCAGCCTGCTGCACGACGTGGGCAAAGGCAAGATCCCGCCCGAAGTGCTGTTCAAACCGGGTCGACTGGCCAGCGAGGAACGCCGGATCATCGAAACCCATCCGGCCATCGGGGCCGCCATGCTGCTCGAAAGCGGCGATGCCGGCCCCCTGGCCGTGGCCACCGCCTGGGGCCACCATCGCCGCCACGACGGCGGCGGTTACCCGCGTATGCCCTACGCCTCGCATGTCAGCGAGCTGACCCAACTCGTACATGTGTGCGATGTCTTCGAGGCGCTAACCGCCATCCGCCCCTACAAGAAGGCCCTGACCCCGCGTGACGCCTTCGAGATTATACTGCGTGATCGTGGTGCGTACTCTCCCCTGGCGGTGACCGCCCTGAAACGTGCCGTGGGCCTGTACCCCCCGGGCAGCCACGTGGTGCTGTCCACTGGCCAACGGGCCGTGGTCACGTCCGCCGGCCTGCGCATGGAAGCTCCCCGTGTCCGTATCACCCACGACACCACCGGCGCCGAACTGCCGGCGGACGAGTGGTCGGAACTCGACCTGGCCGCCGCGGATACCGAAGCCACGGTGGCACGCCTGCTGATCGGCGTCTGATCCCGGGTACCTGATCCCACTGGCCAGCCAATCCCGACATGACTATCATCCCCGGACCGCCGTCGTCTGCCACGTCGGCGACGAAAGGGACGCTTGTGTGTGGACGCATCAATCTGACTTCGGCTCCCCATGTGCTGGCCGAGAAATTCTACCTCGACATGATTCCCGAGCTGGAACCGCGCTACAACATCGCGCCCAGCCAGGCGGTGGCCGCCGTGGTGCCCAACCCCCTGTCGCCGGGGCGCCTGTTGCGGATGTTCCGGTGGGGACTGGAGCCGTCATGGCGCCAGACCGACCAACGTACAACCGCTCCCATAAATGCGCGCTGTGAAACGGTGCGGGACAAGCCCACTTTTCGCGAGGCCTTTGCCCGGCGCCGCTGCCTGATTCCCGTCAACGGGTTCTACGAATGGCAGCAGCGGCCCGGCGGTGTCCAGCCCTGGTTGTTCCGTCAGCCGGACCACGGCGTATTTGCCCTGGCCGGCTTGTGGGAAACACCCGACGAGTCTGCCACGGGAGAGCCGAAAACCGGCACCTGCGCCATCCTCACCACCCGGGCCAACCGCGTCATGCGGCCCATCCACCACCGCATGCCGGTGATCCTGGCCGAAGCCGACTGGGGCCGGTGGTTGGAACTGCCACCCGCAGGTCTGGACGAACTGGCGGCCATGCTGCGGCCTGCGCCGACGGATCTGTTGCTGACCCACCCGGTGGATCGGCGCGTGAACAGACCGGATTGGGACGAACCCGACTGTCTCGCCGCCGTACGGGACGACAGCGATGACCAGCTGAATCTTTTTGACTGACCTGGGAGAACAGACATGGCCGCCACCGCACCCCGCCCCTACCGCCTTTTTCTGGACTCGGCCGAGCCCGCTGTCTGGCGAAAGCTCCTGCCCACGGGAATTTTCCACGGCGTGACCACCAATCCGCTCCTGCTACGGAAGGCTCACCTGTCATGCAACCGGGCGACGTTGACCGATCTGGCCGGGCAGGCCCGCGACGCCGGCGCCAGGGAGATACACCTGCAGGCCTGGGGCGAGGAGGCCGACCAACTCGTGGAGCGGGGTCTGGCCCTGGCCGCGGCCACCGCTGAAATCGACATCGCCGTCAAGATCCCGGCCACGCCCACGGGTCTCGCAGCAGCAAAACGACTGGTGGATGATGGTTGCCGGGTTACCCTGACGGCGGTCTACTCCCCCGGACAGGTGCTGGCCGCGGCTGCCCTGGGAGTCGCCTACGCGGCACCGTATCTGGGTCGGCTCAACGATGCAGGCCTGGATGGACACGCCGTGCTGCGAACCATGGGTTCCATGCTGGCCGGACGTGACACTTCGGTGCGCCTGCTGGCCGCCAGCCTGCGCCGGGTGAAGGACATCATTGACCTGGCCGCAGCGGGTCTTGATACTTTCACCTTTTCACCTGAAGTGGCTCTCGCCCTGCTGCAGGAACCACTCACCGAACAGGCGGCCGCCGCCTTCGAACTGGCCGCCAAAGGCACGGAGGAAGAATCATGAGAGCACTACTGGTTATGGGCATCCTTGCCATCGCCGCAACCCTGGCCGGCCCGGCCACAGCCCAGCAGTACTACGCCAAGGAAACATCCCTGTACGTCGAGTTCTTCGGCACCGGCGGGGAAGTCTCGGCCAACTTCGAGAAGATCATCGGCGAGAAGGTGGCGATCCGCGTGGGCATCGGCGCCACCGGTGTCGTGTATCGCCAGGGCGTGGTGGTGCCCTTCGGAGTGAGCTGGCTCCTGGGATCGGACCGCAATTTCCTGGAGATCGGCGTGGGTGGATCCTACGTGGATATCGACGAAACCGGCACCGAAGACACCTACCTCGACCTCCAGGAAAGCCAGGTGGTTGGCAACGGTCTCTTCGGGTACCGCTTCATCGGCCACTACGGTTTCACCTACCGCGTGGCCTTCACGCCCGCCTGGACCAGGGACGGCTTCCAGCCCATGGGAGGAGCTGCCTTCGGGTATTCGTTCTAACGCGCCTGGTAGGCCGCGAACAACCCTGCCAACAGTTCCGGTACACGGGCCATTTCCGGGGGCGACGCCACGTAGGCGATGCGCAACTGGGTGCGGCCGGGATTGGGCTCGCCCGCGGGCATACTGTAGAAACCGGCCATGGGCGCGGTGAGCAATGTACGCTGCTCGCCGTCCATCTCCACCGATCCCTGCTGCGCGCAGTACAGCACGAAGTCCAGGGCGTCGAACTTCTCGTCCACCAGCGCGCGCAGATCCACTACCGAGTAGATGGAGGCATCGGGACTGGAGACGATGACGCCCGGCAGCAGGTCCCGCACCCGGGTGGTCAAATCCTCCAGCATGGCCTGGTAGTAGCCGCGTTGTCCGGCGAACCACTCCTGCAGGTCGGCGTGGCTCTCATCGGCCAGGGCGGCAAAAAGATGTTGTCCGATGGCGCTTGAGCAAAGCGACGCGGTCTGTTCGGCCACACCCCGCGCGTGGAAATCCGGATTGTCCGTGACCAGGGCGCCGATGCGGATACCACAGGCGTTCCAGACCTTGCTCGCGGTTTCGATACCGATGCGGCGACCCGTCAGGCCGGGCACCTCGTCCTCGGTCAGGCTCCAGATGCTCACCGGCGGCGTCCCGTCGTAGTGCAACTCCCGGTAGGCCTCGTCGCTGATGATCCACATGTCGTGGGCCACGCAGATGCGCGCCAGATCCGCCAACTGCTCCCGGGTGTAGAGTTGTCCCGTGGGATTGTCGTAGGGGATGACCACCAGGGCGCCGGGCTTCTCGCGCTCCACCACCTCCGTGATGGTATCCAGGTCGGGCAGGGAGAAGCGGCCGTCATCACCCAGGGTGCGGGTAATGGACGCGGTGCGCCGCCCCATGCGTTCGGCGAAGGCCGTGTAGTTGGTATAGGCGGCATCCACCAGCAGGAGGGGGCGTTCGTCGCTGCCGGCGGGTCCGCAGCAACCCACCACCACCAGTTCCATGGCCTGGCTGCCGCCGCTGGTGATGGTGCTCTGCAGGCTGGTGACGTCGCCACCACTGGCGGCGATGACGTTCAGGACCGCCGCGTTGCACTCGGCCGTACCCGAGGTCGCCGTGTAACTCACTACGCCGTCGGCAAAAGCACCGCCCGGGGTGCCCATGGTCGCCAGCCGCGCAGCCATGGCCGGATGCATGGGCAGCGACACGTTGCCGATAGCCACGTTGAGGGCTGCCACACCATCGGTGCGCTTGGCGTGTTCGATCTGGGCCAACCGGATAACCGAGGGCTTGCGCGAGGCGAAGTGGGCGGAAAGGGCTGGTCCGGTCATGACGTCATCCTCCGACGGGTTGCGCGGTCACTCCCCCACGATCTGCACGAAGACCCTGCGCTCGCGGGGCCCGTTGTCGTGGTCGATCACGACGATCTGCTGCCAGGTGCCCAGGACCAGTTCGCCCCGGTGCACCGGTACCACAATGTTGGGGCCCATGAACGACGCCCGCAAATGGGAAAATCCGTTGTCGTCGCCCCAGGTATCGCCGTGGCGGGTGGGCAGGTCCCGCGGCCAGAGTTTCTCGAGGGCGTCGGTCATGTCCGCGGCCAGGGCGGGCTCAAACTCGATGGTGGTAATGCTGGCGGTGGAGCCGATGGCGAAAACGTTACAGACGCCCTCTGCCAGTCCCGAATCGCCCAGGATGCGGCGCACGGCAGAGGTCAGGTTGCGGACTTCACTGAAGCCGGCGGTGTGAAGGGTGATGGTGTCGGCGTGGATCATGCCTGCTCCCCGATATCAGGGTTCGGCTGTCTTGTCGCCAGCGGGGAACTGCGGCCCCGGGCGACAACCCGGGACCGCTCGTCAAACCGCAGACTAGAACTTGAACATGGCTCCGAAAGTCAGGGAGTTCAGATCGTCGGATTCAAAATCCTCCACTGCATCCCATTTCTGGAAGCGGTACGATGTGAACAGGTCCAGCATGGCCACCTTGACGCCCGCACGCAGGGCATAGAACGGATTGTCCTGCCACTCACCGTTGATATGTCCGATCCCCACGCCGACACCACCGTAGATGAAGGTCCCGATGAAGGCGTAGGCCTGCGGCTGCCACAGGTCCTTCCCGAAGGCGTAGTCGGGAACCCATTCCACGTCGGCTTCGAAATTGATGAGGGACGCGCCGAACGAGAACCCGCCTATGAATCCGAAGGCACTCGAATCGAATCCCTCGGCGTCCTTCATGTCACCCACGGTATTCAGGTAATGCACGCCCAACCCGAGGCCAGCCCGGGAATCAGTCGCACCCAGGCCCAGGGCCAGCACCGACACCATTGTGATCACCAGTGTGATTTTCGCTCGTTTCACGACAAGACCTCCTATTGAAACGCGTCTTCCTGCCACTAGGAACCGCGAACAGCACCATCATTTTGAACAACCAGGAGCCTAGCCACCAGAAACCCCACCGGTCAAGACCTGTTTGCCCACACCGGTACGAAGTGCCGTCTCCGCTCAAGTTGCATATCGTCGCCGTGTAGTCCGCCTGCGGCCGGTAGCGGACGGGATACCACGGCGGCAATGCGATCCTCGCCACACACCTTGTCCAGGGACTGCACGCTCATGACGAATCCGCCGCTGATCCACAGTACGACCTGGATACCCACGAGCAGACCGCAGCCCTGGTGGGTGGTGAGGGCAAAAAGGGAGATCTTTGTGCACAGGCTCTTTCACAGGGAAAACCCGGGAGATTTCTGGTTCCCCAAAGGAAACGCCGAGTGGCGGGGACGTCAACGGGACGGATGCCGAAAACAGGAGCGGTGACCCACCCGTGGGTCACCGCCCTTACCAATTGTATCGGCGCCTTTTCCGACCCGGATCGCACCGGCAGGTGGAATCCTTCGGGTCTCGGCTACTTGACCAGCACGAGTTTGCGGCTCAGTACCTGATCGGGCGTGGTCAGCCGGTAGAAGTACACACCACTGGCAGCCCGCGTCCCGTGGTCGTCCCGGCCATTCCACGTCACCTGGTTCCGGCCTTCGGCCCTTTGCCCTTTCACCAGCGTGCGTACCACCCGTCCGCGCAGGTCGACAACCTGCAGCATGACAGGCTGCGACCGCGGCAGGGTGAAGACTATCAGGGTCTCCGGATTCAGGGGGTTGGGTACGTTCTGTTCCAGGCGGGCCATGGAGTCAACGGACGGCAGGACAGCCCCGGAGACCAGCTCAGGCCCCACTGCCGTCGTCGGTTCCGGCAATGCAAGGCGACGCACATAGGCGTCGTCGAAATAGCCGGTCCCACCACGATATCCCTCCACTGAGAAGCGGTTGATCAGGGCGGGATCCAGCACGTCAAGGACGGCCAGCGAAGTCCCGTCGACCAGGAGTTCACAGGAGGATCCCACCGCCGCGATGGACAGATGCCGCCAGCCGGAGGTGCGCGGCAGGGCAGCAGCCGTGTAGGCAAAACCCTCCGTATGTGTGCTGTAGTCCGTGGTGGACGTACCCGTCCACACGCCGGTGCCAATGCAGTGATGGGAATGGACGGAAGTATCGGAGTCCCACAGGCGCAACAGGGCCATGAAATTCGTATCCGTAGCCATCTCCTCGCGGTACCACACGTTTATGCACACATCGCTGCCCGCGAGGGTCCCGAAGACCTGGGGGTAGGCGGAGCCGCCGATCTCCCTGAGGCCGTGGGTACCGGTGCGTGCATAGTCTGTAGTGGCAGCGACATTGCCGTGGAGTTCGCTCCAGGTGGTCAAGGGCAGCACCAGAAAGTCATCCAGGTCAATGTCGCTGCCA
>Ga0164315_10004674_pt1 | contig 10629 bp, 8 predicted proteins | sample GuaBasSedimGuay6_FD_113737 | JGI IMG/M metagenome (GOLD analysis project Ga0164315, IMG submission 113737) | Subseafloor sediment microbial communities from Guaymas Basin, Gulf of California, Mexico - Guay6, Core 4569-2, 0-3 cm | ecosystem: Environmental > Aquatic > Marine > Hydrothermal vents >...
ATTAATACAATGCTTGATGAAAGCATCCCCTTAACAACCGGTGAATACGACGAATGGGGAAATCCCAATGAGAAAAAATACTACGATTATATTTTGTCCTATTCACCCTACGATCAGGTTGAGAAAAAGAATTATCCCGCCATGCTTGTTACAACCGGGCTTCACGACAGCCAGGTACAGTATTGGGAGCCAGCAAAATGGGTTGCAAAACTGCGCGATTATAAAACAGACAATAACATTTTGCTGCTTCACACCAATATGGATTTTGGTCATGGTGGTGCTTCAGGGCGTTTTGAAGCGCATAAAGAAACAGCAATGGAGGACGCTTTTATGCTGATGTTGCTGGGAATAATCGAGTAAGCGGTTTTGCTTGTAATCCTTTTACAAACTGCTACTTACAAGTTCGCCTTTTACTTCCAGTTTAAAACCAATTCCGTGTACATTGGTGATTTTTACGTTGGGGTCGGCTTTCAGGTATTTTCTCAGTTTGGCAATAAACACATCCATACTCCTGCCAATAAAATAATCATTATCGCCCCAAATTGTTTCAAGGGCTACTTCACGCGTTAACAAATTGTTCTTGTTGAGGCAGAGTAATTTAAGTAAACCAGCCTCTTTTCGGGTTAGGTTTCTTATTTCATCACCACATTCCAAAACCATATTTTCGCTGTCAAATTCAAACTTCCCGAGGGTAAAAGAATCTGCATCGTTTTGTTGGTCGTTCGTCCCGGAAATTGCACAGCGTTTCAAAATTGCTTTGATTCTCAAGCTTAATTCTTCAGTACTGAAGGGCTTGGTAATATAATCGTCGCAACCATAGTTAAAGCCTTTTATCCGATCTTCCTTCAAGCTTTTTGCTGTTAGAAAAATAATAGGGATTGTTTGATTGCGCGCCCGAACATCTTCTGCCAGTGAAAAACCATCCTTCTTTGGCATCATAACATCGAGAATGAGCAAATCGTAAGTGCCTGACAAAAAATATTTGAGGCCTTCTTCGCCATCCCTGGCACGATTTACTGAATAGCCAATCATTTCAAGATAATCCTGCAGAATCATACTTAAATTCGCATCATCTTCGACGAAGAGTATCCTGATATTTTCATTTTCTTCTTTCATTTTCTTAGTGTTTTGTAGTTGTTTCGGTTAAAAAATTAGACGCAGAAAAAACAAATTCCTTACATCTTTACCTTCTCATCATTAAATGGCAGAACGATGTCGAAACTCGAACCTTCCCCAAATCTGCTTTTAAGTTCAATTTTTCCATTGTGGTGGTCAACAACAGTCTTTACATAGTACAGCCCAAGTCCAAAACCCCTTACATCGTGAATATTTCCCATGGGTACCCTGAACAGGTTTTTGAAAACATTTATTTGATGTTCGGGCCTAATACCAATGCCATTGTCTTTTACACGGATAACAATTCCTTTTTTCGTATTCCAGGTCTTGATTTGAATTTCAGGGTTCACCGTTGTATATTTGAGGGCATTGTCCAATAAATTGTAAAATACATTTAAAATGTGAGCCTTGTCGGCAACAACAATATGTCGATCAGCCTCAAGATCAAGTTGAATCTTTGCTTCCTTTTCTGCTATTCTCAGGTCAAAACTATCCAACACAGTTTGTAATAGTTGATGAATATTGGTTCTTCGAAATATAAACCGCTGCTGACCTTTTTCAAAAATTGCTACTTGCAGTACTTGTTCCACATGGTTTTGTAAACGTAGATTTTCATCAAGAATAACCCCTGCATATTTCTTAATCTTTTCTTCATTGCAATTAATCTCGGGCCGCAGCAACATTTCTGCTGCCAGCGAAGAAGTGGCAATCGGTGTTTTTAATTCATGTGTCAGATTATTGATAAAGTCAGTTCTCATTTCAGAGAGTTTTTTCTGCCTGAACAAAGTAAGCGCCACCCAAATAAAGCTGATGATTAAAACCACGAGAAATAAGACCGATAGTAATAACCAAACTTCCATCTGCCGCAGTACAAAACCAGTTTTTCCTGAAAAATAAATGCTCAGATAATAATCTCCGGGTTTATACAAACTGGCCACTGAAAACTGGTAGGGCGAATCCAAAAGCTGCTGTTCTGCTCTTTCGTATCTGCCGGCTACAAAGCGGCTTCTTAGTTTATTGTATAGGCCATAATTGAACCTTTCATTCAGTTCCATACACTTAGTTTCTTCCAAAATCAGTGAGTCCAGCATATCGGGTCGAATAATATCGGTAACATCCAGTTTTGGTTTTCTACACGACAACTCCAATAAATGTTGTTGAAATATAGTATCATTTTTATTATCCATCAGTTGGTTCAATACACTCTTCATTGCAATCCGAACGCTGTTATCAAATTGCTCTGACTTCAAATCCAGAGATTTCTTCACCCAATACAATTGCGTAAAGACAATTCCGACCAGCGAAATGGAAGTAAGCACAATGACAAATACGATGGCTTTTCTCTTCATGTTCAAACTTTCAATCCAAAATTAACTTTTGATTTGCTGTAATGTTGAAATTTAACATTTCGTTAACAGTTTTTAACAGGGGTTTAACATCTAAGGCGTACTGCCTGACTTACTTTTGCTGAACAAATTTTACAATAAAAACTTTTAAATAAGATGAGAAAACAAATAATTGCATTGAGTTTAAGTATGCTGTTCTTCGGAAGCATTGCCACAAGTAGTTTTGCTACTACTGTTCAAGTTGCCAACCAAACAACAATTGTTGACAATGACGATGACAAAGATAAGAACAAGAAGAAGGCAAAAACAAGCGATAGTAAAACAAAAGACTGTAAGACGGGAAAGTCGTGCTGTAAATCAGAATTGAACGAGAAATCGTGCAAGGACAAAAAAGGTGGCGACAAAAAATAGCTTTTTCATTAATTAATTTGGTTTGAGCTCCCCGGTTTTTAATCGGGGGGCTTTTTTTGTGCTCAATCGTTAAACTCATATTGCCCCCTTGCCAACAACTTATACCGTTTAGCAATCAAAATGAGCTATCGCTTTTATCCTTTATGATTATTCATGGAATCAGTTTGTCATCGAATTGAACTAATTTATCTAATTGGACTTTTCGCCAGTGAAAAGTGATTAGTGTAATTCGTATAATTAGATGAAGAAAATATAGTCCGATAATGAAAAGTTCCTCCCCCTTGTTGGTGTCCTCACCAACAAAATCATCAACCCCCAAATAAATGCCCACCCAGTAAGCCAGTCTCCAAAACCCTTGCTACCTCCGTTGGTGTCTTCACCAACGGTTTATGGAAATACAGCACTTGTTGGTATCTACACCAACAGAAGGGGATTCCACCTGAAGCCTGAGGTGTTAAACCAAAAACCCAGGCACAAAAAAAGGCTGACCTAAAAGGCCAGCCCTTGTATAATGTTACGAAATTGTTTATTCAACAATCATTTTACGTGTTACTTTGTTTTCACCTACAGTGACGGTGTAGAAATATACACCCGATGGCAGGTTGTTAGCATCAATGCTCAAAGTATGGGTACCTGTTGAAAGGTGTCCGAATGATTTAGCTGATACTTTTTGTCCAGTCAAAGTATAAACATCCATATTAACCTGGCTACCTTCGTTAAGGTTTACGTGAAAATAAGTTTCACCTGTGAATGGGTTAGGGAAGTTTTGTGAAATATCAAATGACTGTGATGCAGGATCGTCAATATCTACAGCTAACGGAGACACCTCTAATAGAACCATATTATTCAAAACAGGTGTATGTGTTGGGGGATCTGGTTGAAGACTGTTACCAGGCATGAAGTCTGTCATATATAAGATATTGTATGAGCCTCCTTGTGTGTTCTGAGCTACACTTGGGTAAACAGATTCGTTAAAGAAGTGATCTGAATCGTCAGTATAATCTACAAATTCACTAAACATTCCATCACCTTCGGTATAACGACCCCAAATATGGCGATAGTTCAAAGGAACTTCATTTACATTAATTTTGAATCCAACTGCTAAAGCACCGTAGAATACCTGGATGATTTTAGTGTTATTCGCATCGCGTGAAGCAACGAGTTGTGGCATACTTGTAAGAGAAGCATAATAAGGGGCAACTCCTACGATGGTATCTTCACCATGCTCTTGTGTCCATGCAGCAAGGTTTCCATTTTGATAAAGGTACATATCTGACCAGTCAGCAGGGAGAATATCTGCTTGAACCATTGAAGTATCAAGTGCATCCATGGTTTCGTTCCAATAAACCAAACCGTCTGAATATGGATAATAGCTCCAACCATCAGCAGGATCATCGTCAACGTGAATTTGTCTTCCAAAAGCAACATGAACCATTTCTTCATCATCAATTACAATGGCATTGTATCCGTCACCACCACCACATTGTGGCAAGGTTCCTTCGTTACCTGTAAAGAAAGGCATTGGGCTTTCGTAAAAAAGAATACGTTCCCACTCATTTCCACCGTCTGTTGATTTCATCACGATACCGTCTTTTACACCACCGAAAGCAACAAAGGCTATCGTGTTTCCAACTGGAGTGGCCCATGCATAGTCATCGCCTCCCCATCCGCTTGTATAATCAGTTCCCATACCTTCAAGAATCACATTTTCAGGATCCCAGGTCTGACCACCGTCAGTAGAACGTGAATACAACAAAGCCATTGTAAGGCCTTCATAAGTAGCAGCATTACCTGCAGCAGCAATTACATGGATTACATCATTATTTTCTCCACTTGTAATCATTCTTGGCCACAATAAATCTTTCTGTCCATCAGGTCCGGCCAACTGGAAGTAACTCCAGGCTCCTTCTCCTTTATTTTCGCGCCAGCTAAACTGGAGTCCAGGAACTCCACCAGTATGTGAACAAATGATTTCGCCATTTGCTCCATAAGGGGCAATACTTGGCCAACCTGTCCTGGTATCTTCAACGCGCTCAGTTGGGTACTCTCCCCAGCTTGTGCCATCGTAATAATTGTATCCGGTTCCGCGATCAGCATAGTTAGGATCGTTCATTCCAAATGTCCATGTAGCAGCCATTGTGCCATCATCAAACATATAAAGCCTTTGTGCCATTGATGAGTTCGACTGTAAATCGTACTTTGTTTCACCAATAACAAGGTCAGCCACTCTTTCGCCTGAACCAACATAAGGGTTAGTTTCAGCTGTATAAGTTGGCATTTGTTCAGCAACTTTTACATGATTGGCTTTTTCAACAACAGTACTATACCAATCTCTTGGCTGGTACTGCTTAACCTGTGCAATTCCAATACTTACAAAACCAACTGCAAGTACAAAAAGTAGTAATTTCTTCATAATAATTTAAATTTAATTTGACAAATGATTAATTGATTTTAATTTCAGCGAGCAAATATAATACAATTGCAGACAAGCCTATATTTTTTTATGAAAAAACCGAAAGATTTTTGAATTACAACCATTTAGCGCAATTGATTAATCTTTCTCTAAAGCTTCTGTCTATCATCAATTGACATGTATTTTAGCAAATGGTTGCACGGGATTTCCATCAAATGCAGTAATTAACCTGAATTTAACAAAATATCTTAGAAGTTGTCTAATATTGTTCGGCTTGAGCCCACATTAATGCATTGCATACCATTTCTATTCTCTCTTCGTTATACTTTACGAATTCAGCATATATTTGCAGACAGCAATGTCCAGCCTTCCAAAAGCAAAACACACTATAAAAAGGTTTGTGACTGATTTTATTAAAACATGAAGAAACTTCACCTTTACATGATTAAGTCTTTTTTAGGACCTTTCGTGTTTACTTTTTTCATTTCATTGTTTATCCTGCTGTTGCAATTCCTTTGGAAATATATTGACGATATGGTGGGAAAAGGGCTTGAGCTTTTTGTCATTGCCAAGTTGATGTTTTTCGCTTCTTCCACTTTTGTATCCTATGCTTTACCGCTTGCCATCCTGCTTTCATCCCTGATGACATTTGGAAACCTTGGTGAACATTATGAACTTGTAGCAGCAAAAGCAGCCGGTATTTCGTTGCGAAAATTAATGAAGCCGCTGATAGTTCTGGCTGTAATGCTGAGCGTAAGTGCTTTCTTGTTTTCAAATTATGTGTTGCCTGTTGCTAATTTAAAATTCAGGTCATTATTGTACGATATTCAGCAACAAAAATTGGCTTTCAATATTAATGAAGGTATTTACTACGATGGAATGGAAGGTTTTGTTATTCGGGTTGGCAGGAAAGGCAAAGATAATCAATCGATTTACGACGTGCAAATCTACGACCATTCGGCCCGTATGGGAAATACAATTGTAACCACTGCCGAATCGGGCTTAATGGAGCTTACACCCAATCAAAAAGGAATTGTTTTTACATTGAATAACGGATACCGCTACACTGATGTTACTGATCAGGCCAGTTATAGAAGAACCAGACCATTTGAAATCATGCGCTTTAAGAAGCAGACACGTACCTTTGATCTGTCAGAGTATAAACTAAACAGGACGAATGAAGATCTTTTTAAATCGCATTACCTGATGTTAAATATAGAGCAACTCAATCTTTCCATCGATTCATTGAGCAAGCAACGCATTAAACGTTTAAATGTTTATCAGGAAAGGTTTATTAAGCGAAACGCCTATCTTGCACAACTAGATACACTTGCAGAAACAAAAAACGATACTTTGGTTTTATCTCCGGTTGACAGTATGGAAATGGCAATTTATGACACATTAAAATACCCTTTGTTAGATAATTTTTCGACTGACAGCAAACACTTGATAATTGATAATGCTTTAAAAAACGCACGCAGTTCGAAAGAAAATATCATCTTTTTTAAGGATGAACAAAAAATGCGGAAGCATGTTATTACAAAACACAAGATTGTTTGGCACCAAAAGTTTACCCTGTCGGTAGCCTGTTTAATTTTCTTTTTTATTGGCGCACCCCTTGGTGCAATAATTCGAAAGGGCGGCTTGGGATTACCCGTAGTTATTTCTGTTTTGTTTTTTGTGCTCTATTATATTGTATCGATGACAAGTGAAAATGCAGCACGAACAGGAAAACTAGATGCTGACTTTGCCATCTGGATTTCAACAATCGTGATTTTACCATTAGGATTATTCCTTACCTACAAAGCAACAACTGATGCACCACTATTAGACGCCGAAAGCTGGAAAAAGGTTTTTCACCGGTTTAGGTTTAAAAAGAGACCTGAGATAAAAGACAGTGAGACCTGAGACAGAAGACAGTGAGACCTTCCAGCGTTCACAGAACCTGGAAGAGTCGACCCAACAAATCTTTGTAATCAACCATTATTTAACACAACCAACGACCGATGGAAGTCCGTAGGACGACAGCGAAACCAATGACCAATTAACCAATGACCAATTAACCAATGACCAATCAACCAATTCCACTAAACATATTATTCATCTGCAATAAATCGCCCTGGCCTGCCAGCGAAGGTGGACCCATTGCCATGAATATGCTTATTGAAGGCATGGTTGAGGCTGGCCACAAGGTGAAGGTGTTGGCTGCAAATACCAATAAATATTCAGTAGAACCAAAAAAAATTCCTGTCGAATATCAGGAAAAAACAGGAATAGAACTGGTTTATATTGATTTGTCGATAAAACCTTTTGCGGCTTTTGCCAATCTGTTTACTAATAAATCCTATCATGTTGAGCGCTTTATTTCAGCTGATTTCGACAAGAAATTAATTGAAATATTGCAGAATACGGCATTCGATATTGTACAAATCGAGACTGTGTATTTGTCTCCTTACATCGGAACTATCCGCCAGAACAGCAAAGCAAAAATTATTTTGCGCGCCCACAATATTGAACACCTCATTTGGGGACGAATTACCGAGAGCACAAAAAACCCAATAAAAAAAGCTTATCTCAGTCACCTTAGCCGAACGCTTAAAAACTACGAAACCGGAATTTTGAAGTATTACGATGGCATTGTTCCCATCAGTGATCAGGATGCCGGATATTTTGAGAAAGTTTCTGATACCCCCGTACTTCCGGCTTCCTTTGGCATCCACCCAAAAAGCTTGAAAACTGTTCATGACAAGCCTGTTGATAATGCCCTCTTCCACATTGGTTCGATGAACTGGATTCCTAATGAGGAAGGTATTCGCTGGTTTATTGATGAAGCCTGGCCACTTATCTCAATGAAAAATCCTTCCTTAAAAGTTTACCTGGCGGGAAGAGAAATGCCGCAATGGTTGAGCAAACTGAAAATACCCAATGTGGAAGTTGTGGGAGAAGTGCCTGATGCGCAAGAATTCATTCAGTCAAAAGCCATTAGCATCGCACCTTTATTTTCAGGCAGTGGCATCAGGATCAAGATTATAGAAAGTATGGCGATGGGCAAAGCGGTTATCTCAACAAAGATTGGTGCCGAAGGAATCCATTATACAGATGGACAGAATATTTTGATTGCCAATACTGCCGGGGAATTCTCGAAAGCCGCAACCTATCTTTATGAAAACCCTGCGAAAAGTAAAGAAATTGGAGAAAATGCCAGGAAGCTAATCCTTGAAAAACACAATAGCGAAAAAATAATACAAACTTTGATTTCGTTTTATCAAGAGATTTTGTGACTTTTGCAACGCGAACGCAATTGCAAAAGCATGAGGATTTTTATTTTACTTTCCCGTATTCCCTACCCACTCGAAAAAGGTGACAAACTTCGGGCTTTTCATCAACTTAGGGAACTCTCTAAAAACAATGAGGTTATCCTCTGTGCCCTTAATCCTGATGGGAATGTTGACAAACAGAAAGCCTTCCACGCACTGCAACCCTATTGCCGTTCGATCAATTTTCTTGAGCTTTCCTGGTTTGGAAGAGGATGGAATATGATACTGTCTTTTTTTATGGGACTACCGTTTCAATGCGGATATTTCTACAACAGCAAGGCAGCTTCTAAGGTAAAACAGCTGATTAAAGAATACAAACCCGACCATATTTATTGCCAGTTGGTGAGGACAGCCGAATATGTAAAAGACATCAATATTCCCAAAACCATCGATTATCAGGATGTGTTTTCTTACGGAATGAAGCGTCGAATCAGCAAGTCGCCATTTTATGCCAGGCCCTTTATGAGGATGGAATACAAACGTTTGTTGACATACGAAGAGAAGGTTTTTGATATTTTTGATAACAAGACAATTATTTCTTATCCCGATCAGAAACTGATTCCCCATCCCGAAAGGAAAAAAATCCACGTCATTCCCAATGGCGTTGATCACGATTTTTTCAGTCCCCGACAGGGTGAAAAGAAATACGGTTTATTATTTACGGGCAATATGGCGTACCCGCCAAATGTTGATGCCGCCGAATATTTATCCAACAAAATTATGCCTTTGGTATGGCAAAGTGTGCCTGGTACTAAACTCATGCTCGCCGGTGCCAGCCCCGATAAAAGAGTACTCGCACTAAAGAGTAATAACATTGAAGTAAGCGGCTGGATGGATGACATTCGGGATGCATATTCCGCAACAAAAATCTTTATTGCACCCATGCGTATCGGGACCGGACTTCAAAATAAATTGCTTGAAGCCATGTCGATGAAAATTCCTTCAATTACAACTCCGCTTGCCAATGATGCTTTACAGGCAATCGACGGACAACAGATTCTTATCGGTAAAAATGCAGAAGAACTCGCTGCAAATATTGTCCGTCTTTTGAAAGATAAGGTATTGCATCAGCAGATTTCGGAAAATGGATTTATCTTCGTAAAGAAAAACTACAGTTGGGAAGACGCAACTGAAAAGCTCAACCAGATTTTTAGTGGAAAAAGTATTGATCAGTAATCAGTCCACTATAAACCAAAACGACCTGCTATGTTAAAAGATCTTGTCCTTAAAAACAGGAGTTATCGAAAATTTCATGCTGATAAAAAAGTTTCAGAAAATACGCTGAAAGAACTGCTTGAAATGGCTCGGCTTACACCTTCTTCAAAAAACAGGCAGCCGCTCAAATATTTACTTTTAACAGAACAAAAAGATACAGATTTTGTTTTTCAGCAATTGAAATGGGCGTGGTACCTGAAAGACTGGACGGGCCCATCCGTTGACGAACGACCTTCAGCCTATATTATTATGCTGCTTGACACCGGCCTAAACGACCATGCTGAAATTGATGCCGGGATTGCAGCTCAGACAATATTACTGGGTGCAGTAGAAAAAGAAATGGGTGGCTGCATTATAAGAACGGTCAACCATTACGAAGTAAGCAGGAATTATAATTTGGGAGAAGAATTGAAAATCATCCTTGTAATTGCGCTGGGTTTTCCAAAGCAGAAGGTGCAGCTTACCACGTTGCAAGACAAACAGAATATAGAATACTATGAAAAAGAAGGTATTCATTTTGTTCCCAAAAGAAGCCTTGAGGAATTAATCGTCAAGCAGAAACCAGTTGCTGAATAGACTGGTTGTCAAACTTCTTAGCGGCTTTTTGCACGGTATAACAGCCGCTAAGAAGTTTGAGATTCCCGCTTCGGGCGTCCACGCCCGAAGAATGGGTAACTGTATAGCAAAATTTGTTTGGGTATTTGATAAGGGTTTAAGCGTGGACGCTTAATCCGGAATAGTCAAAGTTTGGAAGCATTAAATAAAATCCTTCACCTTTATCAAATCAATGGCAAAAGGATACTGCGAACCA
>Ga0164315_10004675_pt1 | contig 10629 bp, 4 predicted proteins | sample GuaBasSedimGuay6_FD_113737 | JGI IMG/M metagenome (GOLD analysis project Ga0164315, IMG submission 113737) | Subseafloor sediment microbial communities from Guaymas Basin, Gulf of California, Mexico - Guay6, Core 4569-2, 0-3 cm | ecosystem: Environmental > Aquatic > Marine > Hydrothermal vents >...
ATACAAATATAAGATTCGGTCTACTCTGTTTAATGAATCATAAACATTAACCATCTTTGTTGATTCTATCCAATTTCCATTATGATAGTACGCATATCGAGTTATAGTTTCTTCTTGATATTGATTATTATAGGTCCATGATTTAGCCATCCCTCCTTCCCAAGTAGAATTACCTACCCAAAAATAGAAAGCCGCAAAAGTATATTGCCCAGAATCATTATAGGAATATTCATGTTTTTGCTTCATTCCCCAAGTATTATTTTGTTTATTATATTCAAAGTCAAAATCTAAAGTATCCCTACCAAGGGAATCATTAAAATATGTTATCAGATGATTCTTTTCCCAGGTATGAATTTCAGTGATAATATCATAACTGTCCCAATAAGAAGTTAAAGAGTCGCAATAACCAGAATTATTATAATGACTTGAATATCGCCAATTAGGATCCCACATATTTCCATTGCCTCGAGTATAAAGTATTTGCTCCGTGTTTCGCCCATAGTTATCGTATAGGTATTCATCTTTGGCATCCAATCCTAAATTTGGAGAGGGGTTCGAGCTATCAACATAAGAAAAAGTACTGTCTAATTTTAGAAGATAAGTTTTACCAAGCGATTTTTTTTGATTTCTATTCCAGCTATTGAACTTCGTGTTTCGAATCATCAAAGAGTCAAGGGTTGCATCATTATGTTGCAACGAATAAAATACCGAGTTATGGTTTAACTGAGCCTGTAAGCCTAAAGTAAATAGGCAAATAGTAATTAAAAGTAGCGATTTAATTTTTTTCATTTCATTAAGTTTTTATTATAATATAGATAATCAGCTCTTTGCGCCCTAGCGGCTTTGCGAGAAACAAAAACTTACCGAGGTCTTATTTATAAGACAATCAATTTTAGATTCCTTACAAAATTATGCTTATCACTACTCTGGGCTTGCATACGGATAAAGTAAATTCCCTGATTTAAATTCGATGTATTGATTCGAGTAATTGGAGCCGAAGGCGTTTGTTTATTAAAAAGAAGTCTTCCATTGATATCCCTAATTTCCAATTGTACATCTTGTAGTTCTTGATAATTCTCGATAGCAAGATTTACATAATCATCGGCAGGATTTGGATACAGATGAACATCAGCCTTTAAGGGTTCAACAACATCTTTAATACTCACTGCTGGAGGTGGCGTTCCCTTGAAATAGGTTAGCCCACCAGAGAAATTACCAATCATAAGGTCAGGATAACCATCATTATTAAAGTCATTTACTAATGGTGCACAGAAGATACCACTATTATATGGAACCAACTGTTTATATGAATCTATATATGAAAACACAGAGTATAAGGTGTCAACTACATCTGTATATACTAAATTAGTATCTATTCCGAAAGTACCATGAATGTTATCCTCAATATCGCGATAGTAGAAAGTTAAACCAGAAGCAGAACCCACAAATAGCTTTAAACTATCATTAATATCACGGAAGAAATAAGGAACAGAGTATGCGGAATAATAATTCCAATAATTTTTTGGGTCAATATTTCCCATTGAGTCTGTATCTAAAGTGAAAATAGCTTGGGTTGCGCTCCCTAAGTTTTTGTAATAACTAATATAACCTACAATAGAGTCCTGTAAATTTATTTTACGCAATCGGTTGGTTTTCTTTCCTATAACCAAATCTAGAAGTGTGTCCCCGTCAATATCGATAAGTTGTGGGGTGGAGAAATTAGCATCACCAACGCTAATGTTTTGGTAGTGCAAAATTGCCTCAGAAAAGCTAATCGTTTGACCAACACCAGCAGTATTTTGACAGTAAATTAAATCTCCATCATTACATCCTAAAATCATATCGTTGTCACCATCGCCATCTACATCTCCAAAAGTTGGACTTAAAGAAACTTTTTGTAATGTATCAAGATTTGCCCAATTAGTATCTACCAATTGATAGGATGGGTTTCCAACAGTTCCTATATTATGATAATAAGCTAGTTGAGACACTTTATATGTATGTAGAATATACCACATGGAATCCATATAGGATGAATCTACATAACCATAATTTGAGATAATTAAATCATCTAGTCCATCACCATCTACATCAGTAAGAACGGGGTGAGATGCATCTCCGATATCAATCATTTCACTTTGGAAAAAGTCATCACTATTAAAGTTAAAGACTGGTGTAGTATTCGTACCACTATTTTCATACATCCATACACTATGAGAATTCTCAGGCTTATAATAAGCACCCTCGAATGGTGATGCGATAAGCTCATTTATTCCATCATTATCAATGTCAATATAATTAACTACAGGGAAAGTGATAATATTAAGCACCACACTGTTTGAAGGGAATGTAGTGTCCTGGCTGATTATATGTGCAGAATCTTGAGTACCTCCATTTATTAAAGCATTAACATTGAAATAATCCACATCACCTAATATTAAATCATATAATGAATCGTTATTCATATCGATTGGTAATAATGTTGACCCAGTATGTTTCAGTCCATTAGTATTCCCATCTGTAGCTTTGTAATTATAGCAGTATTGGTCTAAAAATACAGAGTTGGTGGTTTCACTTTCGGCAAATTTACCCCAGCATTTGTCAAATAACTTAAAATCTAAAGAATCTGGCACATTATATTTCTCCATACTGTAATTCTTATAAAAATAGATGAATGTACCTAAAACAGAGAATGTTAAAATGTCCATATCTCCATCAAAATCCACATCAACTAATCCAGGATAATCCACAGAGGAAACAAAGATATTTGTTGGAGGCCAGTTCGGAATCTGGTAATTAATGGTTTGTGTAACCAGTTCAAATTTAAGAACACCATTGCTAGATGTATTTTTATAGACAGTTATTCCTGCTCCATATGTGGAATAGGTGAATAAATCTTTATCTCCATCATTATCGTAATCAATAGTTTGCATCCAACTAAGTACTTCAGGAAATGCGCTTTCATATACTGGCTCATAAGTATAATCTACTGTGTTTGCTGTACCATGGTTGATAAAGGTAAGGAGGCGATTACCATGTATATCAAATACAACCAAGTCAAGTATATTGTCTTGGTTAATATCAATATCTTGAAAATGAACAGCGTTTAAACCTCCTGTCCAAGCCATGGATAATTCATTACCTAATGCATTTTTTACAACAATAGAATCATTTCGACTAAAACCAAAGTCGTAATATTGTTGTGCAATTATTTTGGTGTTGATACTAAAAAATATAATAATGAGTGTAGCGAATAGGAGATGTTTTTTCATAGTACGAATTTTAATATTTTAAATAGCAAAGATAGTAATTCACAGACACGAATAGTATTCGAAAGGTTGCATTATGAATTATTAAATTATAATTTTATGTTTCTTCTTGATGTGTCCTTAATCATGATTGAACATTTTTTGAATTGACTATTAGGATAGTAAATCTCGTAAATTGTTAATTAAGTTTATAATACGCAGGTTATCAGTAGAGTTGCCCTATTTATTTCTTTTTGTTTTCCTGTTGTTTAATTAGATTTGTTATTCTATCTTTGCAGCCTTATTTTTAGAAGTATATATAATAATAAATTAAAATTTGACTTATGCAAAATAAAGGCGCTATCAGGCTTTTAGCAATCTTGTTTGCCTTGGTATCTGTTTACCAATTGTCTTTCAGTTATTTTACTGCCAAGACAGAAAAAAAGGCAATAGAGTATTCACAAAGACCAGCAGTTAATGAAGAGGCAATTCGTTTGGCAGATATTACTGGACGACCAGAGAACGTGCTTCTTGATTCATTGATGGATCGTGCGGAGAATTACTACTTGGATTCAATGAATAACGAAGTAGTTTATAATCTTCTTATCATTGATTATACCTACAAGAATTGTAAGGAAAGAGAAATCAATCTAGGATTGGATTTGAAAGGTGGTATGAACGTAACACTTCAGGTTTCTATTGAGGATGTAGTAAATGCAATGGCGGGATCGAATAAAAAAGATCCTTATTTCCAAAAAGCATTAAAAGATGCAATACTTGCACAGAATAATACCCAAGAAGATTTCATAACCCTATTTTATGATGCTTGGGTTCTTGATAATCCAGGAATTAAATTATCTTCAGTTTTTGCTACTGTAGAATTGAAGAATGAGGTTACTCCAAGTACTTCTGATGAAGACGTAATAAAAGTATTGCGAAAGCAAGCTGATGCTGCTATTGGTAATACATACGATATTTTAAGCAAGCGTATTGACAAATTTGGAGTTGCTCAACCACGTATTCAGAGACTTCAAACAGCTGGACGTATTTTGGTTGAACTTCCAGGAGTAAAGGATCCACGTCGTGTTCGTAAACTGTTACAATCAACTGCTCGTTTGGAGTTTTGGGAAACTTATGACTTTAAGAACCCTAAGATTTATAACGCAGTTCAGCAAGCTGATGTTGTTACACGTAAATATTATAGTGGCCAACTGAAAGAAGAAGTTACAACGGATTCTACAGAACTTGAAGAAGTTGTTGAAGACATGGCTATTACTGAGGAGGTGATTGAGGCTACTGATAGTACTTCTGATGAACTGACTTTGGATGATGTTTCAGATGAATCAGATGATTTAGTTGTTGATGAGAACATCGAGGCAGATGAAAAAACAGATGGTAGTATAGGACTATTTAATTACTTAGTTCCTAATTTCCGTGAGAACAATGGACAGTATTATCCAGGTAATGGACCAATGCTTGGTTATGCCCAGATTCGTGATACTGCTCGTGTAAATAATATGTTGAACCTCCCAGAGGTAAAAGCTTTGTTTCCTCGTGATGTTAAATTCTATTGGGGTGTTAAACCTCCAAAATATCTTTCAAGTAATGGTATTCAAGCATCAGCTCTCGAATTATATGTAATCCAGGTTACTTCAAGAGATGGTGAGCCACCGCTTGATGGCGAAGCTATTTCTGATGCAAGTAAACAATTCGGAAACAGTGGTAGAGTAGAGGTTGATATGGGTATGAATGCCGATGGTGCTCGTATTTGGAAAGACTTGACAGGGCGTAATATTGGAAAATCAATTGCAATTGTACTTGATGGTTATGTGTATTCTGCTCCAACTGTTCAGTCTGAAATCTCAGGTGGACGTTCACAAATTTCTGGAAGCTTCACACCTGAAGAAGGTGATGACCTTGCCAACGTATTAAAGAGTGGTAAACTTCCTGTTCCTGCACGTATCATTGAAGAGGCTATAGTTGGCCCTTCTATGGGTAAAGAGGCTGTGAATGATGGAATGGTTTCATTTATTGCTGCCTTTCTTTTAGTACTTATCTATATGTTGTTCTTCTACAATAAAGCGGGATTAGTTGCCGACCTTGCATTGGTAGCAAATATATTTTTCTTATTTGGTGTTTTAGCCTCACTTCAGGCGGTTTTAACACTACCTGGTATTGCAGGTATTGTGCTTACATTAGGTATGGCAGTGGATGCTAATGTAATTATCTTTGAACGTATTAAGGAAGAGATTCGTGCTGGTAAAGGTATGCGTCTCGCAATTAGCGATGGTTATAAAAATGCATATTCAGCTATTATTGATGGTAACGTTACTACCTTATTAACAGGTATTGTTCTATTTATATTCGGTTCAGGACCTGTTCAGGGATTTGCTACAACATTGATTATTGGTATTATTACTTCTTTATTCTCTGCAATCTTTATCTCTCGTTTAACCTTCTCTTGGTTACTTGATAAGAATAAGACCATTAGTTTCTCTAATAAGTTTACAGAGAATTTTATGGCGAATTCTAAGTTTGATTTTATTGGTTGGAGAAAGAAGGCTTATGTTTTTTCAGGTATAATTATTATTCTTGGATTAGCTTCTTTGGCTTTCAAAGGACTTAATTATGGTGTGGACTTCGAAGGAGGTCGTACTTATGTAGTTCGTTTTGATAAACCTGTGAATACTGTAGATGTAGCTGATGCACTGAAAGGTCAGTTTGTTGATGAGAGTGGTAATGGGATGCGTCCTGAAGTAAAAACTTTTGGACCTTTAACTCAGGTAAAAATCACTACAAAATACCTTATCAATAATAAAAATACAGAAACTGATTCTATTGTGGATGTGGCTGTGTTTAATGGAGTAGAAGGATTCTTTGAGACAGATATTACTTATGATGAATATTCTTCATCAGACGATAATAAGGCACGAGGAATGTTAAGCTCCCAAAAGGTGGATCCAACTATTTCCGATGATCTGGTTTGGGAGGCCTATTTAGCTCTATTCTTTGCATTGGTTATTATATTCCTATATATTGCTATGCGATTCAGAAACTGGCAGTATGGTATAGGAGGTTTGGTTGCTTTAACCCATGATGCATTGATTGTTGTTTCATTATACTCTATTTTCTCAGGTTTACTTCCTTTTGATATGGAGGTTGATCAGGCATTTATCGCGGCTATCTTAACCATTATTGGTTATTCTATTAATGACTCGGTGATTATCTTTGACCGTATTCGTGAATATACAGGATTATATACAAAACGCAGCTTGAAAGAGAATATGAATGGTGCTTTGAACTCTACTCTATCACGTACTATTAATACATCAGGTACTACTATCGTTGTATTATTAACTATCTTCATTTTTGGTGGAGAGGTTATTAGAGGATTTGCATTTGCGCTTCTTGCAGGTGTAATTGTAGGTACTTATTCTTCTGTATTTGTAGCCTCACCAGTAGCTTATGAAACCATGAAGCGACTTGATAATTTGAGATTACAGAAAAGAAGTAAGGCTTCGAAGAAGTAAGAAAAATATAATTATTATGTAAAACCCTTGCCTTTTTATGGTGAGGGTTTTTTTTTGAAAATTAATTGCGTTTGACCGCAAGTTTTTTGATTTTTATTTGTCTATTCCACTATACAAAAATATGGAGCATATATGCTAATTATACACACAATGAATAACCATGAAAAGTAGAAACAGTTTTAAGTTAATTATAAGCCTATTGATATTATTAATTTCATCTCAATATGCGATTGCACAAAAAGCTCCAATTGCTTCACCTGATGATAAAAAAGGTGGTGTGATAAAAGGTAAATTAGTTGATGGTAGATCAAGAATGGCTGTCGAATATGCTTCTGTTGCATTATACTCTAGTAAGGATTCATTACTAATTACAGGAACAGTAAGCAAGCCAAATGGTAGTTTTTTGATTAGCAATGTAAAAGCAGGAACCTACTATATAAGGATAACTTTTATAGGGTATGAGCGTGTGATTATCAATGACATTGTCATTGATAAAGAGCATAAAGAAAAGAAGTTGGGCGTAATCAAAATGAAACAGGCTAATGCTGAATTGGCTGCTGTTGAAATTGTATCTGAGCAAGCCTATGTTGAGTATAAGATTGATAAGAAGATTGTGAATGTGGCAAATAACCTTGATGCTGCAGGTGGAAATGCAGTGGATGCATTGGAGAATGTGCCTTCTGTAAGTGTTGATATTGATGGGAATGTTTCACTACGTGGAAGTGGAAATTTTCAGGTTTTAATTAATGGTAAACCATCGCCTCTTTCGGCAAGTGATGCTTTACAACAAATTCCTTCGGCTGCTATTAAGAATATTGAAATTATTACGAATCCTTCAGCAAAATATGATCCTGATGGAATGACAGGAATTGTTAATGTAATATTGAAAGATGATGTTCAGCAGGGCTTAAATGGACTTGTGGAAGCTACGGCAGCCTCTTATGATTCCTATACTTTGAATGCTCTGTTAAACTATAGAAAGAATAAGCTAAATTTCTTTGGAGGTGTGAATGCACGTTTGCGAAGGATGCCTGGTGGTGGTAGTACTGAGCTAGAGAACTTAATAAACCCTGATACAACATTATACACCATGGGTGAGCTTGACCGTCTTCGTAAGCGTGATAATTATACCTTTAAGGCTGGGCTTGATTATTATTTAAATGATAAGAATACCTTGAGTATTGAGGGATCCTATATTTTTTATCAAAAAGCTAAGGATTATACAACCAATACTCATGAATATACTGATCCTATTGATTATGACTTGTATAAAATAAGTGAAAACACAGGTGGTCGCGATGGAAATCATATCAAAGGAAGCCTGAACTGGGAGTATAAAAATAAAAAAGAGAAAGAGAATTTGGTAACGATGATTTACTTTTCCAATGGTGATGAAAGAAAAGAAGAGGATCAGATGGAATATTATTCCAATCCAGATTGGATAAATTCTGGAACTGTATTATCTGGATTAAACACGACGGATGACCAAAGTAAAATGGACTTTAGATTCAAAATGGATTATACCAAGAAGCTTGAAAAAGACCGTAAGTTCGAAGCTGGTGTACAATCACGCAACTACCGCGAAAACTCCAACTTTCTTTTTAATCAATATGATACACTTAATAAAGAGTTTGTTTATAGACCAGATTATAGTAGTAAGCTTGATTTTAGCCGTGATATTTATTCAGGATATGCAACCTATGGTGGTATGTATAAAGATTTTGGTTATCAATTAGGTTTGCGCGGTGAATACACCAATCGTTTTATTGACAGCAAGTTGGCTGATAAAAGCTCAACTATCAATCGATTTGATATTTTCCCAACAGTGCATCTATCACAAAAGCTTGGAAAAACCAATGAAGTAATGGCGAGTTATAGTCGTCGAATTGATCGGCCAGGAGGGTGGGAGTTGGATCCAAATCCTATTTTTATCAGTAGCAATTTTGTTCGTATTGGAAATATGGACTTAGAGCCTGAATACACTGATAATTTTGAACTGAGTTATCAAAAAACTTTGGGAGCTTCTTTTATTTCGGCAGAAGGATATTACCGAACAACAAAAAATAAAATCTCACGATTACGTGCTATCGACCAAAACAATATTACTTATATGACATTTGCTAATTTGGATCGAGACCATTCGGCTGGTTTTGAGGCAATGGTAAATTATAGAATTACAAAATGGATGAAACTTAATGTGACGGGGAATTATTATTATTATAAAATAGAAGCCAATGAAGATGCTAAAACTGAAGAGCAACAGAGTAATAATTACAACTTTAATGGAAATATGAGTTTTAATATTACGAAGTTAATGCGTTTGCAAATAACGGGTTTCTATCGTGGACCTTCGGTTACAGCGCAAGGGGATATGGGGTCATTTACAATGCTTAATGCAGCCTTACGATATGATTTCTTTAACCATAAACTATCCGCTACTTTCAAAGTTCGAGATATCTTTAATACAATGAGCCACGAGTTTAACTCATATACAGATACTTTTAATTCTTATAACTCTTTCTATCGTGATAGCCCTACATTCTCATTCACGCTTTCGTATCGTATTAATAATTATAAGCAAAAGCGTAAGCCTTCCATGGATGGTGGAGATGATGGTGGTGATGGGGGAATGTAGAAAGTTGTGTTATTTGAATAGTATGAAATTTTAATTAGAGCACTTCAATATTTTTCAGTCTCATATCCTAATAATTTTTCCAACAAATTTATGTTCTTCATCAATAACGACACGATAAAAGTATAATCCAGTGGCAAGGGTACTAAGATTTAACTGCACAGTATTATGTTGGTAATCTTGTTTATAATCCAAAGATTTGATTTTTTGTCCAAGTATATTGAAAAGCTCAATATGCAAACCTTTTGGAATTGGGCTATCGAAACTAAAATTAACCACATCATTTGTAGGATTTGGATATACCTTTAGGCTAGTGGGTTGCTTACAATCAACAACACTTATAATAACGGTATCGTAAGTTATATCATACTTAAAGTCGGTTAGTTTAAGTACATAGATAGTTGTAGTATCTGGCTTAAAAACAGGAAATTGTTCAATGGAAAGAGTGTCCTCTTCTTTGCCCATTTTATACCATAGCCACTCATATTCAGCTTTGTACTTTGGTTCTACCTGAGTAAGCCCTAGGCTTATTTTATTGCCTTTGCATATTAGAGTATCGTTTATGGTTTTTGCTTTTGAAACAGGCGCATTGATGGGGTAAATGGCTACGTCTTCGATGTAATAATAGGACAATGTGCCACCAATACTATTCAGTATAGTATCTATTGGGCTGGGATTAAAGCAGCCAATTACAATAAATTGCTCTCCTCCTTTAGCTTTATATTGCCCTTCTATTTTTACCCAATTTAGGGTGTCATAAATAAACCCTTTTTGATTTATTACTTCAGGAGTAGTATTGCCAGAATAAATAGAGTTGGCATCTATGGATTTTGCAATATGAATGCCTATTTCTGAGGTTGCTACTGATGCTGAATTGAAAAGGGATAAATAAAGCTGTACATAATAAATCATTCCACTAGTTAAACTATCTTTCAAATTATTAGAGGAAAATTCTTGTACATGATTACCTCCTTTTAAAAAAAAACGATGCCCAATATATGCTACTCCACTTTTAGCTCGCTGAAATCCAGTTGTATTTATTGGAGTACTAACATAACCCGCACTATCACAAGCATTATAATATTCACAGGACCCCCCCCCCCCCCAATCCCCTCCCAACCTTTTCCTGAATTTATTTGCCCCTGACAAAAAGGACAATTAAATAATCCCAAAAATTTGCATTTGTAAAAAAATTTTTTAAAAAAACAAGTGTTAAAAA
>Ga0164315_10004676_pt1 | contig 10629 bp, 10 predicted proteins | sample GuaBasSedimGuay6_FD_113737 | JGI IMG/M metagenome (GOLD analysis project Ga0164315, IMG submission 113737) | Subseafloor sediment microbial communities from Guaymas Basin, Gulf of California, Mexico - Guay6, Core 4569-2, 0-3 cm | ecosystem: Environmental > Aquatic > Marine > Hydrothermal vents...
CCCTGTTATCTCTATGGGAATTTCTACTCTTCCCACCTTTACTGTGGTTTTTCTTTTCTCCATTCTTTCAATTCTCCTCTCAAGCTCTGCTATCTCCTTTGCATGCTCTTGCTCATCAGTTAAACCTTCTTTTCCCTTGCTACTGTGAGATATTACAACTGGCCCCCTTCTGCTCCTATTTTCGCCTGCAAAATAAGTTCTATCACCCACCCTCCCAAATCTAAGCATCTCTTCCCTCATATTCCTTATTTCTTCGTCCAATTTCTGGGATAATTCCTGTATTTTACGATCCAACACTTCAGAATTGCTTTTGCTCTCGTTTTTCAATATTTTTGGCGATGTGAATATCTCTCCAGATAGCCTTCTTTCCACTGCATCCAATCTCTTATCGATGCTGTCTATGTTTTGCTCTATTCTTCTTATCCAGCTTCTGATTTGCCCTACATCTACTTCTTCCCTGCTTTTGCTCTCGATATTACCAAATTTTAGTAACATGTTTACCTCTTCACAACTTTTATAGCATCGCTCTGAGTGAAATCCCTATAGCATCCGCCTGCCTTCACCTGGATACTGAGATATCCTTCATTCCTATATTTGGGCAATATTGGATTGATATGGAGGCAAACTTCACCATTACTCCCTGTTTTGTTAGATGATGCGGTGCCCAGACCTACTACAGTAACAATAGCATTTTTAATGGGCTTTCCATGCCCATCTGTCACCTTTACTTCAAGAGTGTTACTTCCCTCATTAAGCACTTCGGGGCTCCAGCTGACCTGTATGTTTTCAGGGCTCCAACAGTTTGAGGTAAGATAGTATGTTACAGAGCCCAATGCGACCCCACCGATGACAAGCGTAACAACCATACGCATCGGCAGTTCCGTGACAGCTTTTTTGTCCATATGCCACAACAACTACCCTACCCTTGATATCACGATAAAATTTTCTTCTTCATACTTATGGTAGCCAGATGCAGTCACCGTTACCTTCATGTAATCCACATCCTCATTCGCATTCAATTTGACTCCAGTCACTGTGATTACAGCAGTTCCGTCATCTCCTGTCTTGCCCGAGCCAGCCCCATTTGCACCAGTAAGAGTTACCGAGGCACCTGAAATCGCCTTCCCCTTGTCATCTGTAACCTTTACCACCACATCGAAGTCGCCAGCAGAGACTTCACCTCTTCCAGAGTCGTGTATGGTTTTCAAATTTCCGTCATTGCCATCGACAGAAACACACTCCACCTGGAGATTGCCTTTCGGATGCGGTATCATTGTTATTATAGCCGCCAACACAACGCCCGCAATTACTACCAGGATAATCAGCCTCATTGGCAGCCCTTCAATAGCCCTTTTATCCCCAATCAGGCCTCTTATCTCCATTTTATCTCGAGAAATGTGAATGAAAAATTTTTATTTAAAATTTTTGAGGAGGTATATGCTACTTTCAAAAATCACCTCACAAAATTATTAAATACAGCCCTAAATATTCTGATTGCGGCCGCCTTGGCTTAGAGGCATAGCGATTCCTTGGTAAGGAATAGGTCCCGGGTTCGATTCCCGGAGGCGGCTTTAATATAATTTCAAAAGCTGGCATTTGATAAAGGGAATATTGGCTGTAATGATTTTCTCTCAAATTACTCAACCCAACGATGTAAAAGAAAAGAGGAGAATTATTTAGAGTTTACACCTATTGGCTATAGGGAGTTCAAAATCAAAAAGGAATAACATCTGTAAGAAAAACCGAAAGAAATGAATAAATACTGCTGGTTTCATAAGTTATGGTTCATGGTCTGGATGATGCAAAGAAGAAAAAGAAAAGACATAAAGACCCTTTCTGGTATCAAAAGGAATACAAAAAAAGTGCAAAATTGTTTGGGATTTCTGTAGGGAAAACAATTGGCAGTGCGATTAGACATAAAAAGCGGAAAATAAAATAAAAAGAGTGATCATGCTAACCTCTTGCTAAAATGCCTTTCTCCTTGCTCTTCCTAAGCCAGAAATAGGGTTAGCTTTACGGTGCTTTCTTTTTTACTCATCTTGCAGTTCAAACCATGCTATTTGCTTGGATGGTCTAAAATAAAGAGCGATATCACAGTAAATTAATGAGTCTACTCCGATTATACTTGGCAATGAATATGAGGCAGATTTACTTGCCTTATCACTATTCATTGGAAGATACACATATACTCTTGGTGGGTTTAATCGAATCATTTTGTTATCTTCTGTCTTAAAAATAAATTCAATGGGTTCTTTTATTGGATGGGCCTTATGAGCACAGCCCCCGAGATGAACCTTTTTCCAATCATTTTTATCTATTACGCTATTTACTGGTATGTTTTTCTTTAATAATTGAGCTGCAGAAATAGATGTCCATGGACTTCCGGTATCGATAAATGCGTTTATTGGAAATAATTTATGTTGTTTTGGAAATTTGCATAGAAAAGAAGCAAATGGTTTTAACCCACCGTGAAGCTCTTCAACAGTTAATTGTATCTTCATAGAAACTCACAAGATAAGAATTAAATCTTTTGGAGGGATATATTCCATTATTGCTCTGCCTAATTCATCTTCATTTAATTTATCTTTTATTTCCTTAATCAAATTTTCTACATCTTCATTTACGCCAACTACTTCTTTATCTATAATAGCAACAAATTTTCCTTCGTATTTTTCTTGCAATTCTTTATACTTCTTTGCCATCCATTGGCTATCTTCCTGGAACTTCTCCAAAAGCGCTAATTCTTCATGTTCTTCCATTTTCTTCCTCCTTTCTTCATTTCTTCTCATTCTTTCTTTTCGCCCATATATCAAAAAAACAATATTTATAATTTTTACAAATTTTGGCATTGCAGATAAAATACACCATTCACTTCTAGAAATCCAATAAAAGAACTAGGGGCCCACATAGGCCCTATAAAAAGAGAGAGAATTATAACAATATCTGTGGTGGGTTTTTCACATCGGAATCGCTGGAATAAGCAAAAGACGTTATCATGAAAATCTCCCATCTCATCTTAAATTGAATATATATACATCCATCTGGGCATATGCTGTGGTACCGTCGACCGTAATCTCTGCCGTAATCCTGTGCTTTCCTACAGTGGGCACATTAAAATCCCACACATAAGGAGGAGTGCTATCCGAATATAGATTTTTTCCGTCAAGGTAAAAATTCACAGTTGCATTTTCATTTGTAGATATTTCGAGCGGCATTTCTCCTATTATTGTGTTCCCCCACGGTGCAGGCATTATATACCTGCCGTCCACATACAAAGCAGGACGCCATACATTTGGTTTCACCAGGAATATCTCTGCATCATTTATTGGCGGCAGTTCGCTGTCAGGGATGCCTGCCGCCCATGCAACAGCACGCCGGAGCATCCACCAGTTATATGACCAGTCAACTTCTTTACCGTCAACCCACTTGTAAAGATAATCCTCCCTGAAGAGTGTATACTTCGACCGCCCTAGAAATTCCTCAACATGCCCGCCGAGCACAGTCCTTTCTTCCGGATGCGGACCAAAGAGAGCGACTCTCCCTTCACCATATGTGGTGGCAATTGCAGCATATTCACCTTTCACATCTGTCACAACCGGTGCTTCAATCTGCCATTCCCCCCCAACTTTCTTCCAGAAATGTATTGGCGCCTTTTCGCTCACCTCCTCAGCATAAACAGCTATGGGCACTACCTCTCCAAGCAGGGGATCTGTTTTATCTGCAGGATACATGCCAGGTCCACCTTCATATCTTATTATGCGCGGGTTGTCAGGGCTTACATTGAGTATGGGATGATCTTTAATTTCGCATGCGATGGGCACCCCTCCTTCAAGCCCGGCAGACTTGTAAAGGTACTGCCACTCCTGTTCCTGATTGTCATTTACGTACACATTTGCAATGCCCAGTACGCCTGCATCAATGATTCTGTCGATGATGGTCGAAGGATTCTGCATTCCTTGAGATGCCTCGTTTGCGCCGCCGCAGATGCCGACATAACCGCCGCCGCTAGCGACAAAATTTCTTACGTTATCTTTCCATCTGCTGTCGATTCCATGTATGTACTGGCGGGCACTTGCGCCTATGACAAAAACATCATAATTTTCTACACTCAGTGGCTTTGCCCCCCTCCCTGCTGCTTCCATCATGCTTATCTCGGAAATGTTGAACTGGTAATGTATGCTGCCTATCGTCCATCCGTACTGCAGAGCATATTCAAGAACCTTTATTGCAGGCACTATTGAGGGATAGACCGCTATATCTATGTAAACCGTTTTCTGTGCCTTGCTTTCAGAGAATTGAAACGATGGAATTAAAATTATGGAGACAATGGCAACAAGCGATAGGAAGCGCACGACCGCCCTCATTCCTTTCATATCCCATTCAATGTTGCCGTGTATAAATAGATAACGGAACCGTACAGTATGATGTTATGCCCCGGTGCATGCCAATCGCCCGATATGGCAATCGAAGTCATTTTAAGTTTTCCAGCATTTGCTTGCATGGATAAGCGATGGTTGTGGTGGCTGGTATTTGCCGCTTTGATGTTCCTTTCTATCGATTTCTGGGACTGGAACGATGACTCCATATTATTATTCATGCCGTTGTGGGCATGGTATATTTTTTCCCTCACGCTTGCCATCTCAGCATTTTTTGCATTGTTTTCAAAATACGGATGGAGGGACGAATGATGGCAGTAGCGATGATGGTTGCATATTTCCTCATTCTGCTTGTCCTGGGCATATATTCCCATAAAAAAGCTAAGGGGGATGTTGAGGATTACTTCCTTGCAGGGAGGAGTTTCGGCCCTGTCGTACTTTTCTTCACTCTCGCTGCAACGAATTTCTCCGCCTTCACATTTCTCGGCTTTGCAGGGAAAGCATACACCGACGGCATGGGACAGTACGGGGCTATGGCTCTCGGCACCTCCTTCATGGCAGTGATGTTTTACGTTATTGGGAGAAAAGTATGGAAAATCGGGAAAGAAAAAGGGTACATAACACCCGGTGAGCTTATCGGCGGAAGGTACGACAGCGCTGCACTGCGATTAATTTTTACGGGCGCAATGTCCATCTTCACGATTCCCTATCTTGCAATACAGGCGATAGGAGCAGGATACATACTCCAGATGATATTTCCTGAACTGGGCATGGAAATAGGGGCTGTCGTTGTGACCATCATAATAACTTTTTATGTGCTTCTGGGAGGCATGAGGGCGTCCGGCTGGACAGACGTATTTCAGGGAATGATAATGGTCGCTGCAATGCTCGCTGCCTTTGCGTTCATTGCCCACTCCCTTGGCGGTCTTGGAAATGCCACATCTGCCGCGTACAATGTCCAGCCCTCCTTGTTTTCCCGCCCCGGGCCCAACGGCTATTTTACCCTTAAAATCTGGCTCTCCTTTCTAATACTCTGGATGTTCTGCGACCCAATGTTCCCCCAGATTTTTACACGATTTTATACGGCGAAAAGCCAGCGCTCCCTTAAGATATCCATGGCTCTTTATCCCCTGCTGATATCCTTCTTTTTCCTTCTGCCCGTTCTTATAGGGGTGTGGGCGCATGGGGCAGGCATTGAAGTTTCAAATCCGGACAACGTGCTCCTTATCATGGTGAGAAATTACACTCCCTCTTTTGTATTCTCTTTTGTGATTGTCGGGGCGCTTGCTGCTCTGATGTCCACCGCCGACTCACAGCTGCTTTCATTATCGACCATGCTCACATGCGACATAATGGGCAAGAAGGTGAGATACAGCAGGATTGTGACTCTGCTGCTCTCGTCTTTTGCAATCATTTTCATAATATTCGGTTACAATCCCAGGGCGGGCATAATGGGCACGCTTGTAAGCACAACATTTTCAGGGCTGGTCGTTCTGTTTCCGTCTGTGCTCGCAACTTTATACTGGAAAAAGGCAACAAAATGGGGATGCATGGCAAGCATCATCGTCGGAGAATTCATCGTATTTTCAGGCCCCTACGTTTCCATCCCTTCATTCGGTTTCCTTCCCTCAATGACTGCCCTTGCTGTTTCTTTTGCCATGCTGTTTATATTTTCAATGGTGACTGCAGAAGGCAAAAATTTAAAGGTCGGGGGCATATTCACTGCTATCACAAAAAGAGGTGAAAGATGAAAGCAGATGTGGTTGTTATCGGGGGGAGCGCTGCGGGCATTGTTGCAGCTGTAACAGGAAAGGCAAGTTATCCGGATAAGGACTTTATCCTCATTCGTGAGGAAGACAAGACTGTCGTGCCGTGCGGCATACCATATATTTTTGGCTCTCTTAAGAGCACTGAAAAAGATTTGATATCTGACAACATCCTCACAAATGCAGGAATAGCGTTGAAGGTTGGGAAGGTTGTGGCAATTGACCAGAAAAACAAAATCTGCAAGATGGAGGACGGCACTGAAATAGAGTTCGATAAACTTGTTCTTGCAACAGGCTCGATGCCAAAGGTTCCCGGATGGCTGAAAGGAGTCAATTTGGAAAATGTATTTACCATCCCCAAAAGTAAGGAGTATCTGGACAAAATGCTCGAAAAACTCGAAGGTTGCAACAAAATAGTGACAATAGGTGGCGGCTTCATAGGTGTTGAAGTTTCAGATGAACTCAATAAGAAAGGGAAGGAAATCACAATCGTTGAGATTCTGCCTCATGTGCTTGGCATAGCATTTGACGAGGAGATAGCATCCATTGCCGAGGAAAAATTAAAAGATAGAGGAATAAACATAATTTCAGGCGTGGGTGTCAAGGAAATACTGGGTGATGAGAAGGTAGAGGGGGTAATTCTTGAAAACGGGGAAAAATTGGAGGCAGATGCCGTGATTCTTTCAATGGGCTACATGCCAAATACAGGGCTTGCAAAGCAATCCGGCATAGAGGTTAACGAGAAAGGATTTATCAAAGTGGATGAATACATGCGCACAGCCAACCCCGACATATTTGCCGTCGGCGATTGCGCCGAAAAGAGAGATTTCATCACAAGGAAAGTCAGCACCGTCATGCTGGCATCCACTGCCTGTGCTGAAGCAAGAACTGCAGGCATGAATCTATATAAGCTTTCCACGGTGAAAATATTCAGCGGAACCATAGCCATTTTCTCAACCGCAATAGGCGAAACAGGCTTTGGAGCGGCAGGACTGACCGAAAAGATGGCAAAAAGAGAGGGTTTTGATATTGTGACAGGAACGTTTGAGGGAGTTGACAAGCATCCAGGAACACTTCCAGATGCTCACAAGCAGATCGTGAAACTAATCATTGCCCGCGAATCAGGTGTCATAATAGGCGGTGAGGTCGTGGGCGGCCCAAGCGCAGGGGAAATAACGAATCTGATAGGGCTTGCAATACAGAATAAGATGACCGTTAACGACATACTCACAGCCCAGATAGGAACTCATCCGTTGCTGACTGCGCCGCCAACTGCATATCCCCTAATAAAGGCTGCAGAGGTAGTGGCAAGAAAGATGAATCCGGTATAAGCGGATTACAGAAGCCAGTTCATGCCTGCTACAACTGCGGTTGTGACGATTGCCCCTGCAATAACAATACCGATGAAAATGCACAGCAGGGATTTTTTGAAATCAAGGCCGAAGAGGTAAGCTGCCAGACTTCCTGTCCATGCACCTGTGACAGGCAGCGGAATTGCAACAAAAAGAATGAGCGCCAAACTCTCCCATCGCTCTATGCTCTTTTTCGTCTTTTTGCGGGTGTGCTCAAAAATGCGGTCCATCAATTTATCCCAGAATTTCCATCTTCTAAGAAAGCCCTCCACTGGTCCAAGGAATTTCAATATGAACGGAACGGGAATAAAATTGGCGAGCACTATGAGCGGTATTGAAATGTATGGGTTAAGTTTGTATATGCCTATGGCAAGAGGAATTGCACCCCTCAGCTCTGAGATGGGAAGCATGGCAAGTAACAGAACCCATAACCATTGCATTATGCCATTCATGATATCATCTCCCCCATGCCCTCGCCGCCGGCAAATTCGCCATTTTCAACAATCATCTCTCCTCTGAGAAACACATGCGACGGATAGATGCCTTTCCGTTTCTCATAGGCACTCCAGCCGCATTTCGAATATGACTTTATTTCACTTTCCCTAAAATCTATCACCAGCAAATCAGCATCCCTGCCCGCTTCTATTGCTCCTTTGTTTATGCCAAATGTTCTGGCAGGATTTACGCACATCATCCTATGCACCATGGACAAACTCATTCTTTCTCTCTTCACTTCCTCCATCATTAACGGCAGGGACGTATCAACTCCTGGCATTCCAGAAGGAGCGGTCAAAAAATTCTCTTTTTCATCTAACAGATGGGGAGCATGGTCTGATTCAATGATGCCATCGAATCCATGCCTCACTGACTCAAAGAGCTTCATTCTTTCTTCTTCATGCCTCAAAGGCGGATTTACCTTTCCCATCGCTTCATACCTGAATTTTGATGATGTCGAGAAAAAAATGTGATGAGGTGTTACGCCCATGCTTGCACCGCTTCCTTTTAGGACATCTATGGATCGGGACGAGGAAACATGACATATGTGAATTTTGGTGCCTACCCCTCTGTTAATTTCCATGATTTTTTTGATTTCCTCTATCTCGCATCTAACAGGTCTGTTTCTTTCATGTTCCGAAAGGTTGCGGGCTTCATTGCGTTTTATGCAATCAGGGCTTTCTGCGTGAACAGCGAGTATTCTTCCACTCTCTTTCACTTTTTGCAGCACATATTCCATCTTTCCAATAGGGACAAACATTTCGTTGTCTCCCGAGAGGTACATCTTGAATGCTTTGCACTTCTGCGCCATGGCAGGTATATCGCTGTCCTCGCCTATGCCCCCATAAAGGGCAAAGTCGATGCACGCCTTATTTTTTACTGTCTTTATCTTCCTCTCCAGGGCATCGCTGTCCATCGCCGGCGGTTTGTTATTTGGCATGTCCATCACAAATGTTATGCCGCCCATGGCTGCAGCCCTTGTACCTGTAAAAAAATCCTCCTTTTCAGTCTGCCCTGGCTCCCTGAAATGCACATGCACGTCCAGCCCTGCAGGAAAAATCAGTTTTTCCCCGAAGTCAAAATGACTCTCTCCTTCCAAAATTTTTTTTATTGAGACAATTCTGCCTTCATCTATGCCCACACATCCCTTCTTTATTTCGCCATCAATGAATAAATTTCCCTCGATTACAATATCCATTCCAATATGTATCTGCCCTCACTATAATTTTCTTTTCATTTGAAAGGAAGGGGCATCAGCTCAATGCCGAAAAGGGAGATGAGCCATTCATTGATTCTTTCAAGGAGTGATAATGCATCATATGCTTTGGGTGCTCTTACACGCAGCGGCTCAGACCAGTCGCTCTCCGCCCCGTTCACATCCTTTGCCTTCACTTTGATGTTATAATATCCCCGTTTTTCCCACGAATGGGATGCGCTCACTTCCTGTCCTGAATCATACGGTCCAAGCCAATCGCTCATGCTTCCGTCTCCCCAGTCAAACATGTAGTATATCTTGTCCCCTTCTATGTCTGTTGTAACTGCAGTATAAGTGCATTCCTCGCCTGCCTTTGCCTGAGAAGGGCCTGAGGGGGCGGCTGGCTTATCTGGAGCGTTATTTATGCGGAACTCGACAGATGGATCGCCGAACAAATTGAGTTCGTAATATGTCCATCGTATGCACGAGCGGTTTATTATGTATAAATTATCTTCTTTTGAATCCTGGTTTGCAGCCCCTATTCCATGGATACTCTCCCCGAATACAGCATCCCAGAACTCTCTCACAAAGCGCTGGGAATCGCCGTCAGTGCTGAAAGACCAGAACCATCCGTAGCGGGCATTCATAATTGCCGCAAAAGCACCATGGCTTGTTTTTACGGTAAAGTACTCAGCCATACAGTCTCCGTGGTCAAAACCTCCCGACATGCACCCGTTCGAGTAAATAAAGCAGTATTTTGTGTTATCAAGGTTTTCAACATCATCAGTAACCATTTTCATATTATATTCATAGCTTGAATGACCGTCATGCTGTATTACATGCTCGCCACTCTCTATGCGGCTCATCATGTCTTCCTTTGTCCAGTAGTTGTTCTGCCAGTCACGGTCATACATCTTTTCTATGTTGAATTTGGCTGATGGAATGCCCACTGTTGTATAGCCGTCCAGATTCGAGCCGTCAATAATCTGATCAAGATAATTCCCGCCCCAGCTTGCCACGCCGTAGTCGCCGAGATATTCCCCTGCGAGCAGAATTTTTTTAAGATATGGATCAGCATCTGCACTCATATACTCTATCGTTTTATCAACAAAGTTATTAACCTCTGTTTTGTCGCCCACGCATGCTCTCCCAACATATACTTCTGCAATCAAATCAACATCATGGCCTCCTTCGCCGTCAGTCGGCTCTCCCCATCTGTCATCCCCATCATAGTTGTATGTGCCGTCAAGGCAGCCGTAATACAAATCAGAGGGCATGAATGTCTGATAAGGCGTTGTGTTTTCATCAAGCCCATAAACCCAGAGCATTTTCGCGGGAACAACATCATCATCTCCGCCTATGAGAACATATTCTATTCCCATGCTCAAGTATGCATTTCTGATGTAATCTCTTATATCTTCAGGGGTATCGCCCGTCTCATCAAG
>Ga0164315_10004677_pt1 | contig 10628 bp, 10 predicted proteins | sample GuaBasSedimGuay6_FD_113737 | JGI IMG/M metagenome (GOLD analysis project Ga0164315, IMG submission 113737) | Subseafloor sediment microbial communities from Guaymas Basin, Gulf of California, Mexico - Guay6, Core 4569-2, 0-3 cm | ecosystem: Environmental > Aquatic > Marine > Hydrothermal vents...
GTATGTGGATCGTTCTGGATAATGGCCTGCAGGCCAATTTAGAGGTCATCTCAAGGTCAACTCAAGGTCATCTCAAGGTCAACTCAAGGTCAACTTAAAGGTCATCTCAAGGTCAACTTAAAGGTCATCTCAAGGTCAACTCAAGGTCAACTTAAAGGTCATCTCAAGGTCAACTCAAAGGTCAACTACAGGTCAGCTCATCTCAAAGTTCATTCAAAATCAAGTGTCACTCAAAGCTCATCTCAAGGTCATTTAAAAAGCTCCTTCAAGGTCAACAGCGATATTTATAAGTTTAAATTCTTGATGAATCATTATTTATTTTTATCATTTTTACATGACAACGTCCCATCCACAATCATTCTAAGGTCAATTCAAGTGTCAATCAAAGGTCAACTCAAGATCATTTAAAAAACCTACAATCATTCATCCATATCAATTATCATTAATTTATTGATACATTATATATATATTTACATATAATTTTTTTCTTCTAGAATATTCCTCTTAAATAAAACCATCACAAAGTTAAACCATAAACAATTTCACAATAAATTAACTTATTGTGCAATACTAAAAAATAATACAATTTCACAATAATTTTATTTATTGTGCAATACTTAAAATAAGCAATTTCACAATAATTTTATTTATTGTGCAATACTTAAAAATAAGTATTGCACAATATGATAAATTATTGTGCAATACTTAAAAATAAATAAAACAGTAGAAATTTATGATACATTTATTTAAAAGATATTAATTTCACTTTACTATTATCATTAAATGTACTTTTATTTATACACATATATGAACGTAATTTACATTTATATAATCATGCATCACATATTTTATTCATATTAATAGAGAGCATTACAATGACTAACATTAGTGATGATGAGTGGTTTTCAAGTAATTCTATGGTACCATTTAAATCATGCTCTAGTATTTGTCTAAATGGTATAACAGGTTCTGGTAAAACATATTTTATCAAGAGATTTTTACAAGAAATTCATGGAATGTATGATGACACCCCACCTGTGGAAATATTGTTTTGTTATAATGTATTTCAAGACATTTATGAAGTTATGGAAAAGGAAATTTCCAATTTAAAAATGAATGAAGGATTACCAACACAAGAACAAATAGATAACTTCATAACAGATAAACGTCACAGATTAATAATACTTGATGATATGCAAGAAGCTATTAGAAATAATTCTTTCATTGAACAATTATTTACCGTTGGATGTCACCATAAACATATTTCCATTATGTATGTAACACAGAATTTGTTTCAACGTGGTACTAATTCCCGTACTATTGCATTAAATAGTTATTATCAAATTCTTTTCCCTTCTAATAGAGATATGGGACAAATAGCAACCCTAGGTCGTCAACTTTTTGGTACCAAAACAAATGTATTACTCCAAGCATATACAGATGTACTTGAAAATAATTATGGATACTTAGTAATTGATAACTCACCAGGTGGCGTACCAAAGTATAGAGTACGTACACGTATTTTCCCTGGTGAAGATCCTATTGTATATTTAATACAATAAAAGCTTAATGCATGTTTGTTATATGTCATTCGAAATGTCTAAGTTGCTCAAAGAACAGTGGTATTTTATTGAATTTCTAAAGAGATCAACACCATTACAGTCAAGACTTATATTATCTAATATCACACCTATACAAATAAAAGTATTATGTGAAATTGCATTGAACATCACACTTAAGAACATAACACCTATTAAGAGTGTTAAGATATCAATCATCAATTTTATGGCTAAGAAGTCAAATTCTACATCCTCTAAGAAACACAAAATATTGCAGAATCAAAAAGCGGTTAAACATATGATTGATGCAACTTACCCCTCTCTACATACAGCACTTCATTGAAATGTCGTTTCGCAAACTTATATTATTACCGGAATCCAGATACAACAAATTAACATCACACAGCACTGTCCAGGATGAGGAGGTGAGTCAGGGAGAGCGTCTTAGTCAAGATATAATATTAAAAGCCATACCTAAGAATTTCAGAGTTCGAGCAGAAGCATTGTTAGAACACCTATCACATGTCAATGAACTTTCATGGAACAATAGAGGAACATTATTGTTTAATGAACGTGTCATACTTCACTCAAATATATCAGATTTACTCCGATATTCAATGCGAGAGTACACACATTTTTCTCCTGTCGGACTTGAGGAATACGTTCAAGGTTTGGTGAATTCTAATGTTCCTGAATCATTAATTGGAAATCGTGAATTAGCTGAAACAGTACGCTTATCCAAAGTATCACATGGCGAGGAAAAAGAAGACACCACATCAATCAAATCTCCCCCAGGATACAACACCCAACAAGTCTGGACAAAATATTGATAAAATATTGAGTGATATTTACTATGATAGTAAACACCCAGCAAGTTTTTCTGGTGCACATAAATTATATGTGGCAGCTAGAAATCACAAAATATCTTATGCAAATGTTAGAAAATGGCTAAAGAAACAGGAAACGCATAATTTATTTGTTCGTCCACCTATTAGATTTAAAAGATCACGTGTTGTAGTTGCTGGATATCATGATCAATGGGATGTGGATCTATTAGATATGGCATCGTATGCTTCTAAGAATGATGGTACCACTTTTTTATTGGTTACTATAGATATTTTTTCTAGACAAGCGCATCTTGTTCCATTGAAGAATAAGCGTGGGAGAACAGTGGCTGATGCTTTGGATAAACTCTTCAAAAATGAAAAACCTAATATTATGCGGAGTGATGGTGGTCTAGAATTTAATTGTAATGCGGTTCGTCAAGTATTAGATGAATATGGTGTGAAAGGATGGATTGCATATAACGACAGTAAAGCCAACTACGCAGAACGTCTCATATTAACATTAAAACGTCGCATTTATAAATATATGCAGTATAAAAACACATTCAAGTACATAGATGTTTTGCAAAATATAGTTGATTCGTATAATAATACATATCACAGATCATTACAACGTACACCAGCTAGTGTTAATAAAGAAAATGAAGATATGGTACGATTAGAACAACATTTAATAAGGAAATCATCAAAGAAAAAGAAAAAGTCACTATCAACTACATATACATTTAATGTGGGTGACACTGTACGTGTATCACATGCACGCAAAGCATTTGAGCGAGGATATTTACAATCATGGAGTACTGAAATATTCAAAATTAGTAAACGATACAAGAGGGGTGGCACTCCAGCATACAATTTGATTGATTGGGATGACGAACCTATACACGGTTCCTTTTATACTCAACAATTACAGGCTGTCACAGTAGGAGCAGACAAGGTCTATACAATTGAACGGGTTATAAAGCATCGCACTTTGAACAAACGCTCACAGTCATATGTTAAGTGGACAGGGTGGCCAGATAAGTTCAATTCTTGGATTGACACAAGTTCAGTTACAGACTATTCAACATGAGTCACATGGTGGTGGTATCGTCATCTGATTCGTTAAAATATCATTTAAATAATGTTACAACTGATTTTATTAGTGAGATGGTCACACCATTTCATTTAGACGGATCTTGGGAGATTGCATTAATTGATATGCATTTGTCGGCATCTTCTAATGCTAAAAATAATCCAATCAACATATATGCTGATGTTTGTGTAAATTCTAATGTAAAGGGAGTGTTAGCACCATTGTTACGTCATATACCACTTGCGAGGATTAAATCTATGTATCATTTACAATTATCATCACCAATATATGTTCCTTTGAATACGTGTGAAGTCAAACGAATAAGATTATATATAACCGACAGTGAGGGTGCCACACCAGCACATCTAATAGATCCTTTGTCGTGTACACTTCATATACGTAAATCTATTGCATAAATGGCTACAACAGAGGATTGGATTAATCATTTTTCACGTCAAGCAAAAATAAGAGAGTCTCATACACGTGATTACTATACACCCAATCAACTTAAAGAAAGTGTACAAGTAGTTAGTCCAGTTACACAATCTACTGACATGGCTCGTGCATCTCTAAAACGTCGAAACAAATTAGGTAGACCACCAGGTTCATCATCTAAGAAGCGCAAGGGTGTAATAGTTAAGGTGACAAAGAAAAAGCGTGCCACCAATGCAAAGGTAAAAAAAATTAAAAAGTCAATCATAAAGAAGAGGATTGTCAAAAAGAAGAAGAAGTAATAAATATACATATATATACAGGATGTTTCCATTCATCACATCAATCATCATCAAGTAAACATGACGGACGGTTATTCACAAGAATTGGCTCTGTTTGAAACACCCATAATTGATCATGGAGTACTATCAGTTGATTACATTGAATTTCAACCTACAGCACCGCTCAATGAATCTGCAGCACTTGAATTTCATTATAGTGGATCATCATCTGACTATATTGACTTAAGTAAAATTAAGTTGAAAATGAAACTCAAGATTACCAAAGCTGATGGAACAGCTGTGACAGACACAGATAATGTAGGTTTCATTAATTTACCATCACAAACAATGTTTTCTCAACTAGACGTGTTCATGCAAGACAAGCTAATTACTTCATCCACTAACAGTCATTATTCGTACAAAGCACTATTAGATGTGATGTTTAACACAAAACCAGAGGATGAACATTCACTTTTAACCAGTCAATTGTTTTATAGAGATTCAGCTAAAAATATGAATGGAGCTTCTATTGTAGTAGAGGATGTAACTATTAATTCTGGTTTAAAAATGAGACATGGATATACAAATGGTGGAGGTAGTGTGGATGTTGAAGGTCCACTATACTTTGATATGGCACAACAAAATCGACTATTATTAAATGGAGTAGCATTGCATTTTAAATTATGGCCTAATAGATCAGATTTTAAGCTTATGTCCTTTGGTGATGAGAAATATAAGTTAGAGATTGTTGAAGCTAAATTAAATATGTGCATGGTTAAAGTAGATCCTACCATTATATTAGCTCATGCAGCCACTTTAAAAGATTATACTGCTATTTATGATTATACTAAATCACATTTAATAAGTTATCAAATTCCTAAAAATAGCTATCAGTTCATGCAAGATGATATTTTTCAGTCTAATATACCCTCATCATTGATGGTGTGTATTACATCATCCAAAGCATTCGCTGGTGATTATAAAAAAAATCCACTCTCATTTGACCATTGGAATGTTAAAAGTGTTGGATTGTATGTTGACGGCAAATGTCAACCTAACAGTCGACCTATTACTGTAGATTATACCAATAAAAATTTTATGGAAGGATATACATCAATTCAACGCAATGATGGTTATGGTCTTAAAATATCACGTGATAATTACCCAAATGGTTATAATTTTTATAATTTTAATATTGATCCTAGATATAATAAATCTCTTGCATCACCATTAAGAAAGGGGCTTACCCGAATTGAGATTTTATTTGAAGAACCTACTACTGAGACTTTAACTGTTATTGTATATGCTAAATCTCCTGCGCAAATAAAAATTGATAGTGCAAGAAATGTTATAATGTAATATTTATTTGTAAATATATATATATATATATATATATGTTTACCTATTAAGTTAATTATGTTAGATGTATATTCTTGATTTGAATCATCGTATTTTACCATATTTAATGTAGAAATGTATAATGTCATTTCTTGTAATTGTGCATTACTATTTTGCTTATTGACATAAAACCCAAAGTGCTTTGCTTATTGACATAAAACGATGTCAAAGTGCTAAGGACACATATAATAAAAATATGTTTATATTCAAATGTAAAATTTGTATGATTACATCTTACTACATATTGAATGTCTAATTATTTTAAAGGTGGTGGTGTTACATATTATATTTTAGCAACAATATTATTATTCATTAATTAATAATAAACAAATTATTATTATTAAATGAATAATGACATATTATTATCACCAATTTGATTAGTTTCCCTTAACACACATACAACTATAACGTCTTGTAGATTATTTTAGTATAATAAACTGAAAGTGTGGATATTTTAGTACATGTCAAGTTAGGACACACACATAATAGATATGTTTCTCAAAGATGATTGCTTGTAAAAAATATACACTTTGCTCAATATTAATAATAATTTCAATTCCATATCATTAATTTAATCAATTAATTAATAATTAATTGATTTAATTAATTAATTATAATTGATTCAATTATTATATGTTCTTTTTAATGTATATTAACATGTTTTAAATATTTGAACTTTGTACATATTATATATCTATTATATATTATATAAATAAATAAATATATATTTTACCGCATATATATATATATATAGTTGTTATCTTAAAGATTATGTATAGATTGAGAAATTGATTAATATGTTTTTAATTAAATTAACATCATATTATAGATAATTCAAGGAGTGTCATAGTTTACATGGAAAGTGCTTAATACCATACTAAACACTAAAACTATACACATGTAAATTCATTCTATATTGTGAATTATGCATATAGTCGTGATATTTACATTACATTGCCGTGTCCATTCAACTGTGAACACTACAATTCTACACATATAAAATTATTCTATATTGTCGGAGTACGCATAAAGTTGTAATATTTACATTACATTTGAGATGTATATCAATTGTAAACATTACATCCTCTAATATTTAAACACTACAAAGTTCCCTAATATTCTTTATAGTTATATAGAGCATCATGATGGTGTAGTGGTTGACACTATATTCCTTCTTACCACAAGGAATCCCAGTTCGAACCCGGTTTATGGCAAAGACTGAGAACATTTTATGTGACTTTACTTGATCGCTCTATCAATTTAATGTTATGTGAATAGGTGATGTGTAAATAAGCTCCTGCTATGACACTCTGTGAGGTGAGTGCATTAGAAATGTGTGTGGAACAGTTAAAGGGGAGCTGTGTATTGAAATAAATCTCGTTAGATGTGGCACTAATAACAAATCTACTATAGCTACCCCTATATTTATATATAAGACTTCAGGATGGTATAGTGGTTAACACTGTACCATTCAACCACTAGGATAAGTGGTTCAAGCTTCACTTGTGGTAAAGTCTGTGAACATTTTTATGGAATGTAAACAAATATTCAACTGCAGCTATATAATTGAGTGTATTGATAAATTGTGTCAGTTTATCACATCTACAAGATGGATGTAACAACTATTGAACGAAAGCGCCTCATAGTGTTGACATCTGTAATTACAACTGTATTGTTTCTAAGTGGTATAGGAATAGGTAAAATTAATTCAAATAAACAACAAAATCCAAATGGAATACATGCTTTCATCCCAACATATGGAGAAGTCTTAGCACCAAGTAAGGAGGGGAATCACGATACATGTGAAAAGGACAAAGACTATTTAATACCGCAATCAAATTTGCGTTTCACCATTTGCAAATATGTTGGAATAGATGGTCTCAACATAAAACTTTTTATGAATGATACAATAACAGTTATGGACATTTGGACACCTCAAAGGGATATAATCACTTTAGCTGGTGATATATTATCATATAGTGTATCTGTGAATACATATTAACAATTAATTAATGAGTAATTAACACTAATAATACATATAAATGATATCATTATTTATTCACACCATTTTCCAATAAATTATATATAATTATATCATGTATATTGTTAATAGTAACTAGATATCATACAAGTACCTTAAGGAATGTAAACAGTACAACCTTACGAATATGTGAATGGAGATTATACAATTAGATTACATGTTTATAGCACACTCCTAACATATAAACTTGCATTATAACCTTATCAATTTAGGATGTTGAATATAAAAGGTTTGTCTAAATAATAAATATGTTACTCGAGCGACTGACTATTCACTACAACAGCTATATCGTTGTTGGTAGTGTCCATGAGCTCGTCATCGTCAGTTTCCTCCAAATCGTATATTTCGCGCTCTGTCATCTCCCGGAGTTGTGCTGCATGGTCTGCTTTAAAGGATGAAAGGGAGGGGGGTATATAAACATTATCCCCACTGGCCTGAAGACGTACAACATATATGCCGAAAATTGAAATTGAGTTAACCAATTGAAAAGCGTGATCGTAATAACGCTCACATTTCTCCACCCATTCGTGTAAACATGTGTGATTCTTTTGTGATCCGTGCTCATTTTCACAACCAGGGCAACCAGTCTTGGCCAGTCGTTCGACTGTTGCCCGAAGTAATTCTTCCGTAATGCCGAGTAATGATTTGCAAATAATGGTCGGAATTTGTAGTTGCAAATCTTTTTGGTACTCTATGAAAGCTTTAAGTGGCTCTACTATATAGGAGGTAAACATTGTCGAATTTTCCATGACCACATATGTGGTGGGCCCCCCTCCCACCGAGGACAATTTAATGGGATGTAACAGACTCTCTATTTTCATGGCAGCAATAACTCGGCAGATGTCAGGCAATCTGAAACAAACAAATAATTCATACATATGATGTTCTCTGTATTAATATATGAATACAATATAATATAACAGAACATATATCATTTTCACATTAATACTTTAATTTCTTTAATATTATCATGCAATGTACTATATATATATATATATATACATATATGCAACATTACTTACTTTGTCAGAAGTGCAGCATGTTCTTGAACAGAGAGAATGAGTGTGCGCAACCCCTTCTCTGACGTTCGATTTAGCTGCACCTCCCCATTGGGCAGAAGTTTTGCTGATACTTTTCCGGACGTCATCTGTGATTTTGTGGACTTCTTGCTTCCACAGAGAGTGGTCCGGAATTCCTCAAACTCCGTGGCGTTGAATGCCACCCCTGCAGGCTTGTTGAACCCTACACGTTTTACGTGAACGTATATCTGCCCCATGAAAAAATTCATGGAGCAAATCAACACACCCATAATGGTGATCCTACAATAAATATAAAAATAATATTATGTACTACATGTATAGAAATTAGTGTTTGATGTCATGTGATCATACATATTGTAACATATATATATATATATAGTGATATTGTAGATGAGGTAGGTATACTACTATATTAATGCACATACTTATGTTGTTACTAATTGAACAGTTTTGTTATAATATATTGTCAATAACATACCTATAATCATAAGCCTTGTCATTCCCTTCTTTGATAGTCTCGAACCGTTTTTCATCGGCTCGCACATCAGCCTTCTTTGAGCTTCCTCCGCGACTTCTTTTCTTTCCCATTGAGTCTGCCATTTCGTTGTAGTTGTGATGTTGTAGTTGTAGTTGTGATGAAGTTATACGTTCTTGATGATCGTCAAATGTAGTATGATTACAAGACTAATTGTCACAGCTTATATGTATTTTTTGTGGGGTGATGCGGCATTTTTTTTTTTATAAAGTCATTATTTAAATATTGATTTATGATGACAAAAGATTTCAAATAACCAAATTAGTTTTAAGTGTTACGAGTGTTTTAGATTCTTTTGTTTGCTATTTGTTAATTAATTGTTGAGATATATCACTTATAACATGTATATATGTAACATAATCACTCTATATTATTATTATCATGTTATAAATCAATTTTAATTGAGTTTCACAAATTAAATGTAATATTAACAAGTTAAATGTTGTATGACTGATAATACATGGTAATACTCAATGATAATGCATGCTAATGGTCAATGATGATTTAAACTGAATTGTGAATGGTATATCACATCAAAATCATATCATCCCCAAACATGTGTACCACGTTTTAGTGTGATGTCCATTAATGTACCATGACGTACACATCCCCACATTTCAAAAAATAATAATTAAATAAATCTCTTTAAAATTAGACTGAAATGATTTCACCCCCAAACATGTACACTGTATCATATACATCTCTCCTTTATGTTGCAATGACGTATGAATATTTACATTGATAAGAAATGTGGAAATTGAATAAATCTCTATTAAATTAGGTTTAAATGATTCTAACCCTACACATGTATATCCAAATATGTGTATCACTCCTACACAATTGTATGACGTATGAATGCACTCATCAAATAAAGTACAATAGAATGACCTTGGTTAATATGTAAAGTTGCGTCAGTTACTTGGAAACTTTACCCCAAAATAGTTATGTACATACACATTTTTAAAATAGTTATTGGACAATGTAGTGGTAACATGTTCTCACCATTGAGGTTCTAGATTCAATCCCAGTAAATGGTAACAATTTCTTTCCAGCAGTAGTACTTTATGAGGTGATACGTTACAACATGAGGGGTTCAATACTAAGTCAACGGAAAGAATGACGTGACATAAATATGTCTCAGTATTGAAGTAAAACATAACTTCTTCCCTCTATTATATCTCCTTTGTCACTATTAAACTATTATCGTTGTACATGTATAAATCACATTCGAAATGTTAAATAAAGGATTGTACTACTAGTACTATATGCACATAAGTTAATTTAAAGCAAAAGTGATTGAATTTCAGATTATTTATTTCAAAACGATAAAACAAGCAACAATAAACAAACAATAAACAAACAACATAAATCAATAACAATGTAATATTATAACCTATAATCATCAATACATCTCAATAAGAA
>Ga0164315_10004678_pt1 | contig 10627 bp, 14 predicted proteins | sample GuaBasSedimGuay6_FD_113737 | JGI IMG/M metagenome (GOLD analysis project Ga0164315, IMG submission 113737) | Subseafloor sediment microbial communities from Guaymas Basin, Gulf of California, Mexico - Guay6, Core 4569-2, 0-3 cm | ecosystem: Environmental > Aquatic > Marine > Hydrothermal vents...
AAGATTATGGGATATCAGGAAAATCTCTTTTAAAATCGTCGTCATTTGTGTAAAAAACGCCGTTTCTTTTGAATCTGAACCCTCCAAGATGCTTATAACATAGTTGTCTCATGTCCCTAAACCTGGGATACTCGTCTGTTGCCCTTGCAAGGTCCCTGTAGCCGTCTAGAAAGGCTTTAGCTTTTTCGTCTGTTATATCCTCAGGTGCGAGTAGCCCCCACTGTGAGAACCTTCTAATGCAATTTAACTCTAGATCTTGTTTAATAGACAAACTAGAAACGCCCGCTGTAGTGGGCGTGTAGTTTGTCGGATCGTCTGGGTCGTGTTCCTCGTATATTGTCTCTGTTGCGCAATAAAACATATGGCCAAAAGCTCTTCCTATTCCGTCTAACATGGCGTCTAAACAAACTCCCTGCCATGTTCCGGCTAGTGATTTTCTTAGTGCGTATATATGAAATGGTATTGTCCACTTGTGCATTTCAATCCATTCTTTATGTGTAACTGATTCAATCCCGTTTTTTGTAAAAGGTTCAAATATAACCCAGTTATTCCACGGCCTCCCGCCAATAATGTCATGTATAAATGCGCTCTGGTGTACGCTTGGACGGGTGGGGGCGTCTAATATTGTGGCTGCAACTTTCTCCCATTCTATAGTTTGCATAAATCTAAGAACCCAGGGCATAGCAAAAGAAAGCCCAACTATGTCATAAAACAGAACTTCTTGTGGCAATCCGTGAGGAACTATAAAGTCATAGGCTACTTGTTCAACAACTCTAAGGCTGTAATATTCCATAGGCGTGGGTTTTCTAAGGATAATGTAGTCATCGGTTGTCCAGTCAAACCTTAGCTTGGGTTCATAGGTGTAGTCATAGGCATAGTATAAACGATTAGCCCGCCCATATTCGGACTTGTGAGATATCCAACCCTGTTCATCTGCGTATGGGTCTGCTAGCCCTTCTGCTGTGTCATAGATAGGGCTGTGTTTTTCAGGTAGCTTGTAATTGCGTCCTTCTGACGGTCCTCCCTTGAGTTTGTCTATAGCTCCCCACCACATATCGGACATTCTACCCATGAGAGGTCCAAGCACTAATCCTTTACCCGTCAATGTTTCTAATGCCTGGCCTGCCTGTAATAAGTCTCCTACTCCTGGAAGTGCCTTTTTCAGTTTTTTAAGCCCTTTTTCTTTTAGGGCCCTCTCTAATTTAGGATCTTTAAATATTTTCTTTGCTGCCCCTTTCCAGTCTCCTTCTTTTGCCATCCCTGCCAATTCCTTTCCAAACTTCCCGTCCTCTATAAGCTTTTTTAATCCTAGAGGTCCACCAGCCAAGCTCAAAAGTGTGGTAGGCACATCTAAAAGCAAAGCAGCACCTGAGAGTGCCCCTGCTGCTCCTGCTATAAAAGGTTGCCAAGGCCCAGGAACTATCGCTGCCAATCGTGCAATAGCTGCCCCTGTAGCTACAACATCTTGTATATCATCTAACACTGTAATTGCTGGCACAATATAATCTTTATACCAATCTGGTGCGGGTGACTCCTCTCTCCATTTCTTATATTTTTCGTATCGTTCTCGCCTTTCCTCAGGCGTCAACTCTGAATCTGGTTTTGTCTTGATCAATGGTGCTGCATTATTTTTAGCAAAATTTGCTAGCCAATCAGTAAACTGATTAACTGTATCAGAATAGCTAGGATTTTCTGGGTTTTGGTTGTAGTCTCTAATGATGTCATCAATAGGCATGACATCTTGTGTCATAAAAGGCTCAGGTGAATAATCGTCTTCACCCCAACTGCCTAACCCAGACAAGGCTTCATCATCCCAGCTTTCACCTGGTGCTTGCAGCCCTGCTGCGTTGTTCATGTAGTTTTTAAACTCTTGAGCGGATGCCATTAGAAGGATTGAACTTCTATAAGAGTGATATTATAGGCTTTTGCTACTTCTTTAATATCATAAGAAAAGAACTGGCCTAAAATCACCGCCATAAATGGCCCAGGAAGGGGTTTTAGCTTGTTCCAGATATAAAAATATGTGATGGCCTGTCCAATCGCCCTTACAGACGCAAATGAAGTGACTTCTATAAGCCAAATATCCCCGTTTTTTCGGACGCCTACAACATCAATTCTTCTAGCACTTGAGAAATAGGCTTGCCTAATCATCTCTTTTGACAAGCCTTCGGTCGGTAAAGTGGCTAAAGTGATGGGTACATTATAGTAAAACTTCTCAAACTCTGGGAAATGCTTCTTTCTATACATATCCCAGATAATAAAATCTCGTTCAAGCAACCCTGGGGGTTTATTTGGCCATGTGGGAGGATAGACCTCCCCAAGCTCAAAAAAAGGCATATTATATACACTCTACTTATGAAGCCGTGACTTTAATCCTATATCTCACTTTAAGTAACTGTCCATCTGCTACTGTAATAGAGCTAGCCAAAACATCCCTACAAATACAAAAACCCCACTGTTGCGATGTAGCAATAGCATATATACCAACTTCATTCACCGTTACATTTCCTCCACTCTGGTTCTCAAAGAACCGCACCAAATCAATATACGCATCACTTCCAGAGATTACCACAGGCTTAAGCCCACACCCTAAATATATAAGCTGTCCACTTCCTGTCCCATGTGCTATTTTTGTCTCCAACTTTGTATCAGTAGGCGTCACAGCTGTAGTCCCTGAGCCAACAACAATTCCAACATTTTCTACCTGCACATTTCTTTGTGACGGATCAACATACCCATGTCCACCACCAGGAGTACAAAACAAATTTTCCTCCGCTTGGCCAACCGATCTATTTGTTCCAGTAATATCTGTAATAGTCTTAGTTGCTTGATTTGTTTGTACCTCAATTAATTGTATAAACTGCTTTAAAAAACTTCTTGACTTCTGTTTTATCTTCTCTAAAAGCTGCCCCTTTCTGTCATATCTCTCTATAATAATCTCTGCTCTTAACATTGCCTTCCCCCGTTTTACGCTGTTGCCCTAATCTTATAATTCACCGTCAAAGTCTGCCCATTTGCAACAGCAATTCCACCACTCACTACATCCCTTGCTACAAGAATATTTTTATTCCCTCCATCATGCATTTGCAAAACCAGCCCCAACTCATTGACTGTAATATCTCCACCACTTCCATTCGCAAAATCTCTTGTAATAGTACACTCACACTTTGAAGCATCACAAGCCGTTGCTCCAAATGTGACCCCACCATATTGCAGCTGTCCACTTCCTGTCCCATGTGCTATTTTTGACTGCAAAGCATTATCATTGATAGAGACTGCATTTGTTCCAGTCCCAGCCTGTACTCCAAAATTATCGTTTCCTGACGCTGCCCCAGCTTTCAAACTAATGGAGTGTGCATAAGGGTTTACTGCATTTCCCCCAACATCTGTAATAGCTTCTCTCCCAGATGCAAACTGAACAGCCAAACACCTTATAAAATTCCCCACAAAACTATGTGCCTTTCTCTTAATCCTCTTTAAAACCTTCCCTTTTTTATCCTTTACTAAAGCCTCTATCCAAAGTTCCATTTTTCTTTCTCCTTATGCTACTGAATATTCTAAAACTGCCTCTACTGTTGCTTCTCTTTCATGCGTGTCATCAGGCGTTACTGTGCTAGCATCTATCTCAGTGGCCGTGCTTGGGGTCTGCTCTTTAAAGTCCCCTGCATTTGGGCCTTGATCAGTCCCCAAGACAGCCTCCTGACTAGCCTCTTTCTCTATTGTTTGGTCGGGTGTTACAACCATTTTATTTACCTCCGTATAAACATCCACATAAAAACTTCTTTCCAGCCCTTTCTTTAATCCAGGCGCACCCCAGCCCCAGTCAAAAAACGGCTTTGCACTAGGTCCACCAGAAACCAGCACCTGGCCATATTCACCACTTGGTAGCTGCAAAATCTCTTTATTTCCTTCTGCATCCTGCCATTGCACAAACAACCTGCCCTCTACTGGGCTTTGAACAACTGACTTAAGATTATATATCTTATAATCTTTCCAATCTTTATCTGTATCAATATTTAACTCAGACAGATTTTGAATACCTGGTTTAGTAAACGCTCCTGCATTAGGCATCTTTATACCAACCTGTTATCTGATATCTGCATGTTTGCCCAGCCGTTTTATTTTTGATATTGAATTGTAAAGTATCACAATCAATACTCAAAAAGAAGTCCGCCGGTATTTCAAACTCATCGTCCCAGGTTACGCCGTCCCTACTTCTCTTAAAAATACATGGATAATCCCAAGTAAGGATATCTATTCTAGTGCATTTCTGAGAAAATGCTATAGCAGAACCATAACTATCTGGTGCATTTCCGCTCTTTACTTCATTTCTGTCATATCCACCACCAACAGGCGAGGTTAAAAGTGCCCCTTCATCAGTGCATTTTAAAAGCTTAAAACCAATATCTGCCTGTGCTACCAGATATGACAGGCTCTGAAACAAGACATTACTAGCATATAACTTATAAAACCTTTCCAAAAGTTCATTTATATTAGTAATCTCTTCTTTATCTGTGATATCAAGATGTACCTCTTCTAGAGAGACTTTGGCCTTAGTGAAAGTATATTCTTCAGGCGTGGGCCGTCTAGAAGTCAAGGTCCTAACATCAAAGGGGTGATCTAGAGAATATGTCATCTTCCACCCCCTTGACTACTTAATTATCTCATACCGGTAAGCACCTACTATGTTCTTGTTTGTGGCTCCACAAACAATTCCCACTTTAAAAGTGCTGCCAACAGGAAGATCAACCCCAACTTCTATTTCATTTATTCTATTTACGCTGTGCTGATTATTGGTACTTCCTGTGTCTGTATCCGTGTCTATAAGGCTGTCTGGTATCTCAAACACTTTAGTTTGCTCTAGATATCCTACCACATCATTGCTGGCATAACCTGAAACTTGTATAAGTACAGAGAGAAGCCTCTTTTTCTCTGCTTCTGTGCTTTGCAACCCACTGTCCAAAACTTCCGAATTTGCCTGCCCTGTTACACTAAACTTTTTGAAATATATCATCGTTTTCCCCCCGTTATTCCGTTAGTTTCACAGTTTCAATCAATGCTATTTCATGCTCATCAACAGCTATATTCTGTCCAGTTCCACCCTTGACTGTAGTTATATAAATATTTAGTTCTTCACCAGGGCCATAAACAAGCGGTGTAGGAAAGAACAAAGGCATTTTCATATCAACATCTGAGTAATTACCTATAATACTCTGCCCTTCACCAACCATGTCCATATTACCTAGGGCCGTTGCAAAGTTTGCCCAAAGCAATAGTCCGTTAAGATCTTCATCAAAAAGTGTCTTCCTACCCCTGATAAACTTCAAATACTTTGTGTAACAATAGTTAGTCCCGTCATTTTCCTTTGGTGCAAAATCACTAGCACAAACACCATGAATTGTTACTTCCTTTCTGGGGTCAACCACTTTCCCAAAAGGGAAGTCTGGAAACTGAGCAGGCGATTTAGGAGTATCAATCAATGTATCTCCATCTTTGTTTATATTTGCCCCTGCATTCCCATAATTCATAAAAAAGTACTCTTTAGCGTCACTTCCATTAGGCATATCCTTCTTAATATCCTCTTCATCATACCTCTCATAAAACACAAGCTGTATTGCTCCACTCTGTTTCGCACCTGTAATCTTAAATGTCTGCCCACAAGCTACAGGATATCCCTTAAAAATACCTTTTTCAGCCAAGAGCCCTAAAATAGTCTTCATCCCTTGCATAGGGGCCTTAGCAAGATTCCCAACCCTACGATAGAGGGTATTTGCACTAAGCCCACCAATCATTTTCGCTGCTACTTCAGTAGCCCCAGCATTTAGAAGCCCAGCAAAAGAAGTTTGGTCACCTGCGGCTGTAGTGCTAGTTTTCCAGTCATGACTATGCTCACTTCTTGCGTTTAAAAAAGGCAAGTGAGAGCCTAGCGTCCCCCCAACTCTGAAATACCCCACGGTTACCTTATCAATTGTTAGTGTCACATAATCCGATGCAGGATTATAAATTTGGATATCCTTCACCAAAAAGCTTTCTCCACTATCCGGAGAAAGCTCCAGGTCTGTATTACCCAAAACGCACTTCACCATAAAAGGTTCTAAAAGTGCCATATGTCACCCCCTTTATTTTTACTCCATTTCTGCAAGTTTCCTAGCCCTCAAGGCTTTTGCAATCACTGCTACTCTCTGGATGTTTGCAGGGTCACCTTTAGGACCTCTTGGAGGAAGTTCTGTCCTAGCTATCTCTTCAGCATAAGGAGCAAAACCAGCCTTGTAAGCATCTTTAGACAACATCACGCCTTCACTAAACCGTGTTGGTCCTTTCTGGGATGCTCCCTTTTGCCATTTTCTGGTCCCTGCCTTTTTCACGCCCTTGCCATACATTCCTTTACTAGCTGCCTCTGTAACGCCCCTTTTATAGGTTTCCTCTGCTGCAATAGCGTTTTCCTCCCAGTCTCTAAGAGGATTTTCCACACCCTGCTTATACTGCGTTGCCCGTCCAGGAGTCACCGTAATAAACTTCTCCGTGATTGTGTCAATCGGTCTAATAGCTGCCATACCTCAAACCTCCTATTTTTAATATTCCCTTCCTAAGGGAAGGGTAAAAAGTCGTCATATATAAACTGATCAAACAAAAACGCCATAATAATCAATTGTAAAATCATTCCTTCTTCTCTTCCTTTATTTTCCTCTCTGCCTCAATTTTAATCTTATCCTCAAACATTTCCGTTTTGGTGATAACAAAGCCTAGCTGCTCTAAAAACAGCCTAGCCCTCTCAAGTAATATTCTTTTTTCTTCCTCAGTCATCTTGCCTTACCCTCACTTCTATTATTTCACATAAAAACTTCATCTTTGTTTCTAGCCTAGCTATTCGCCTTTCAAGATAAAGGTTGCTCAGCACCAGCATTACTATTAGGCCGTTCGTCAGATATTCCAAGGTCTGCCTCCCTCATATACTCTTCAAAAAATTGGTTGATAAGTGCCAAACAATTTTCACAAACAACAATTGACCTGACAAATTTAAACAACCTCTGCTTTCCGCACGTTTCACACCTAATATATATATCTGCAACCTTCCTAGCTGCTGGTGTTTGCCTTGGGTCTGTAAACCCTTGCTCCTTGTAGTCTTTTGCAGCCAACCACATATTAACCCACTGTTCCACTGTCACAGCCGATATCTTCCTTTGAATACAATCAGACAAATAACGCATTCTCACATCTTCATCAGTTATCTTAGCTAGCTGCTCACCCACAGCCATGTTAATGAACCCTTTATGCACTGCCTCTTGTAACTCCACAGGCCATTTTAATATCTTAAGTCTTTTCTTGACATAATCTGTGGTCCTGCCAATTGTTTCGGCTAGACTATGCGGAGTATGGTCTAGTTTTTCTATTGCCTCATTGAAAAAATGAGCTTCTTCCAGGGGTGACATATTTCTTCTAGCTACATTTTCAGCTAGCATCTTTTCAAGGTCTGACTCTTCACTATCATGTGTCACTATACATTTAACCTTTTCCAGCCCAGCCATTTTACAGGCCAAAAACCGTCTATGCCCACATACAACCTGATATTTGTCGCCTACCTGACGCACTAAGATAGGGTTTAGAAGACCTATCTTTTTGATGCTATCTGCAAGAGTTGTGATATCTTCATCGTGTGCCCTTTCTCGCACTGGGGTTTTAGGTGGGATTATACGAGAAAGGGCAATATCTGAGAGGAGGGAGTGTGAAGAACCATTACTCATAACAAATCCTCTTTAAATTTTACATAATATAATGAAAAAAATAATATTTGTCAACCCCTTTATCAAAAATTATTACCACAAAATATTGTGTGGTTTAAACCTTGGTACTGCAAAAATACCTACAATATATTGTGCCTCCCCCTTTTCCCACTATACATTGTCAAAACAAAAATTTGTATCTTGACAGTGAATATATAAATATGCCATAAATGTTTCATGGGGTTTTTAGACTTCATTATAATATGTTGCGTTTTTTGGGGAACAGGCAGCCTAATTGCCTGGTTTATAAACAGATAAGGGGTAGCCCCCGATGGATAAAAGTTGGTGGGGACAAATACGATTTTTTAAACCTTCAGACTTTGCCTGTCCTTGCTGTGGACAAGTAAAGATTGATTGGAAGTTGGTCAAATGTCTAGATGACATTGTGTTTAGGATAGCTAAGCCTATCCATGTCAATTCTGGCTATCGCTGCCCAAAACACAATGAAGAGGTTGGCGGTGTTCCTGACAGTGCCCACACAAAAGGGCTTGCAGTTGACATTCATATTCCTGATAATAAATTTAGATATGAAGTAATCGCTTATGCTACTTTATTTTGTATTCCTCGCATAGGCATAGGTAAAAATTTCATTCATCTAGACATAGATGAGACAAAACCACATCCACGGCTATGGGTTTACTAAATGAATACATACCCCAAAAATTGGCCTGAAATATCAAGGCAAGTAAAGGAAAAAGCAAACTGGAAGTGTATCCTATGTGGTCATCCTCATGACCCAGAGTCTGGCTATTGTCTCACTGTTCACCATTTGGACAAAGACCCGTCCAATTGTCATCCTTGCAATCTAGTTGCACTCTGTCAAAGATGTCATCTGAGAGTGCAAAATGTATATCACCCCAGGTCCTGTATTTTTTTACTGGACCCCTGGCCTTGGTTACAAAAACACTGGAGGTTATACAAATGCCCAAAGGACAGATAAATTTTGGGATGTATATGCGATGTAGGCGATGTAAACATTGGGACAAAGAAGGAGAATGTTGCTCTATCTTTGGTTACCTTATCCAAAGATATTGTTCTACATATCGCAGAAAAGAAAAACCTCAAGAAGAAAAAATAACTGATTGGAGGATGTATAAATGCAAAATGTAAATATTATAATTTCAAGACCGTCTTGGCTTCCTCGCCGTTCCTCAAAAATAGAGGAAGCTATTTTGAAGACTTTGGCCGTTTTTTCAGGGAAGAACCAGAAAGGATATTGCACCACTTCCCAAGATGTTTTGTGTCGTATGTTAGATAAATATTACAAACTTAAAATCTCTCGTCGCTGCCTAAACTACCATTTAAAATATCTTGAAAAGAGAGGTTACATTCGTCGTGTTAGACGGATATCCCAAGACAAGTTTGGCCGTCTTAAATGCCTTCCAACACTTTACTTTCTGCAACAAAAAGCTTATAATTTCCTAAAAGGTCTGTTTAGATTTGGCCGTCGGATTGGCCAATGGTTTAAGGATATTCCCAAACAAGTCATTGTTAGAGAAAAGATAGAGAAAGCTAAGCAATCAACCGATGTGCAAAAAGGAGAAAAAGTCCCGATGCCTGCATGGGCTAAGGAAATATTACAATTTCTTTAAAAAGATTGAGCCGATGTGCAAACCAATGCACTCATATATTCCTCAGGCAAAAATAAGCCTCCCAAAAATTTGCACATCGGCTCGTAAAGGGGATAAAAATGAGAGGTCCAACACTTTCAACAATTTTACAAAAAAGATATATCGTCGTTGCCTTGGACAACAATGATATAATAATATCTTGTAAAACAGTAAATAGCAGTAAAGAAGCAAGGTATTGGTTTAGTGTTTTTAAAGCTGCTTGGGAAGAACACAGGGTTAGCGTTTACAAACTAACCCCGTGCCGTTACTAGATGCAGCGTAATTTTGCATTTTCTTTTTGTAACCTTTCCCGTTCTCTTTTCTCTTTCAAATAGAGGTCTAACATCCTTAGTGCCTCTAATCTCATTTGGTCTCGTTCCTTTTTCAGCCTTTCTACTTCTTCAATCAGTTTTAGCACTATTTTTTCATGAACGATTGTTTTAAAGCTTTTTTCTCCCATTTTCCTTTACCTCCCTTCTTATGAATTAAGGGTTTATGAAAAACCCTTTTTTTTCCTTCCCCCTTCTCGCCCGAATTTGGAAGGGGAAGGAAAAAGTATGGTCTAGCGTGTGAGCAAGGCGAGCAGACTTGCTCACACTACCTTTTACTCGGATCAAGATTTATGCCAGGTTCTCGTTAGAGGTTCTGGCATAAATCTGTGATTTTTCTTTATTATGCTTTTTATACCTATTGAACAGTTTTTGAGCCGTTAATGATGTCTCTTTCCTTTATTAACCGTCTTGAATATGGTCTAGCGTGCGAGCAAGGCGAGCAGACTTGCTCGCACTACCTTATTTTGGTTTAACATTTTGTGTGGTTTAATAACATTGTGTGCAAAAATTTGCACATCGGTGAAAAGAAAGAAATATAGGGAAGTTTCCGCTTCCTCTTCTTCCGCGGCGGCCGCATAGATCCGGGGACGGCGTTTTGGAGGGCTCGGCGGGGGGACGCTGCCCCCTGCCTCACTAAGTTTTTGACAAAAACTTTTTATCCCTTTCGTCGGCGAACAGACGGCGAAAGGGATAAACTTTGCGTGGCCTATCTCTAGGCCGTGTTGTCACCTGGCGTTTAGTCAGGTGGCAACTGGTTTTTAGGGCGAACAGACCTAAAAACCAAGGTCTAGAGATAGGCTTAAGCAAAGTTTAAGGAAGCCCTGGCGAACAGACAGGGCTAAGCCAAGACAGTTTGGCGAACAGACAAACTGTCTTGGCTAGTGAGGCAGGGGGCAGCGTCCCC
>Ga0164315_10004679_pt1 | contig 10626 bp, 11 predicted proteins | sample GuaBasSedimGuay6_FD_113737 | JGI IMG/M metagenome (GOLD analysis project Ga0164315, IMG submission 113737) | Subseafloor sediment microbial communities from Guaymas Basin, Gulf of California, Mexico - Guay6, Core 4569-2, 0-3 cm | ecosystem: Environmental > Aquatic > Marine > Hydrothermal vents...
CAATTGATGGATTTCTTCGATTCCAGAAACATACCCTACATCCCATCGGTGGCCAATTTCCTAACGGCTAATTTTGGCGAGCGAAGTGATGAAATATATCAGGGCCTGTTGCAGCGGGGCGTTATTGTGCGGCCTGTTGGAAATTATAATTTACCCGGCTATTTGCGTATTACTATTGGAACCGAACAGCAGCAGCGCGTATTAATGGAAAAACTGGATGAATTGTTATGATTGAACGGCTTGCCATTATTGGTGTGGGAATGATTGGCAGCTCGCTGGCACTGGCACTCAAGCAGGCCGGTGTGGTTGGTCATGTGGTTGGTTGCGGACGTAACCAGCATAACCTCGAAAAAGGCATCGAGCTGGGAGTGATTGATAGCTATCAGCTTTCTATTGTCGATGCAGTCGATGGCGCAGACACGGTGGTGGTAGCGGTACCGCTGGGTGTTATGAAATCGGTATTCGAACAAATCAGCGGCGCTATAACCGATGACATGGTAATTACCGATGTTGGCAGCGCCAAGGCCTCGGTGGTCAGAGCAGCAAAGGCAAGTTTCGGTGCCAGGGCAGGGCAGTTTGTACCTGGCCACCCGATAGCCGGCGCCGAAAAAAGCGGCGTCGAGGCCGGCATCGCAAGCCTCTATCAGAATCGCAGGGTGATTTTGACACCGCTTGATTCCACCGATCCGGCCGCGGTAGCGAAAATTGAACAAATGTGGCGCAGCTGCGGCGCCAAAATTGATTACCTGGATGTTGAGCATCACGACAGGGTACTTGCCGCCACTTCGCATCTCCCGCATATGCTGGCTTATTCACTGGTGAATTACCTGTCCAACCTGAATGAGCACGATGAGATATTTAACTATGCCGCGGGTGGTTTTAGAGATTTTACCCGGATCGCTTCCAGCGATCCGGTGATGTGGCGAGATGTCTGTATTTCCAATAGCGATGCGCTTCTCAAATTTATCGAGGGATATAAGGACGAACTTGATCAGGTGTCGGCTGCGATTCGAAATCAGGATGGAGAGCGTTTATTACAATTGTTTGGTAAGGCCAAGTCTGAAAGAGACTTGCTCATCGGTAATTGCTAGACATGCAATTTGAATGCTTACCAGGCGGATCGGTAACCGGTTCTTTTCGAGTTCCGGGAGACAAATCAATTTCCCATCGGTCCATAATTTTAGCCTCGATTGCGCAGGGTACGACCCATATCAGCGGTTTTCTGGAAGGAGAGGATAGCCTCAACACGCTGGCTGCTTTCCGTGTTATGGGGGTGCCGATAGAACGCGACGGTAACCAGGTCATAGTACAGGGAGTTGGTCTGCATGGTCTGCAGAAACCCGACAGGGTTTTGCAAATGGGTAATTCCGGGACGGCGATGCGCCTTATGCTGGGTTTACTCGCCGGTCAGTCATTTGACACAATGCTTGCCGGCGATGTCTCCTTGTCGAAGCGACCAATGAATCGAGTTATCAAACCCTTGCTGGAAATGAATGCGAATATCGAAAGCCAGGCGGCTGGTACGGCGCCGCTACAGATACGTGCCCAGCCCAATTTAGAGGCGATCAATTATGCCATGCCGATTGCCTCGGCACAGGTGAAATCATGCATTATGCTGGCCGCCCTTTACGCCGAGGGAGAAACTACGATCACCGAACTGGCTCCGAGCCGAGATCATACCGAGCGCATGTTGAAAGGCTTTGGATGCGAACTCGTTAACGAAAATTTGCAAATTTCGGTCAGAGGCAAGCAAACTCTATACGCGACCGATATAGATGTACCCGCTGATATTTCTTCCGCTGCTTTCTTCCTCGTAGCCGCGAGTATCGCGCCTGGTTCTGAAATTACCTTGCAGCACGTTGGCGTCAATCCGACCCGTACCGGGGTAATCCAGGTCCTGCGATTGATGGGTGCCGATATCAGCTTGCTGAATGAGCGTGACATTGGCGGCGAACCCGTTGCCGACATTCGGGTACGCAGCGCCCAGCTTAACGGAATACATATACCGGAAGCACTGGTGCCGTTGGCGATCGATGAATTTCCAGTTTTATTTGTTGCCGCGGCCTGCGCAAAAGGTGAGACTATACTAACAGGCGCCGAAGAGTTGCGAGTCAAGGAAAGTGATCGGATCGAGGCAATGGCGTTAGGTTTAAAAAAGCTCGGCATAGCGGTCGAAGTTATGCCGGATGGAATCAGAATACAGGGTGGTTCAATGAAGGGAGCTGTCGTCGAGTCGTATGGTGACCATCGTATCGCGATGGCTTTTAGCGTAGCCTCCCTCGTCGCGAGCGAAGCTATTAGTATCCGGGATTGTGCGAACGTAGATACGTCATTTCCTGGATTTGTCGAGCTCGCAAGACTTGCAGGCATCCAGGTATCCAGCCATGGCTAAAACAGATCCCTATGTTATTACGATAGACGGGGCTAGCGGCTCCGGCAAGGGTTCACTGGCTTTACAGATTGCCAGAAAGCTCGGCTTTCACCTGCTCGATAGCGGCGCCATTTATCGGCTAGCCGCACTCAGCGCGTTGCGTCAGGAGGTCGACTTAAGCGAGGAAGCCAATGTCCTGGCGGCGATACAGGATCTGAATATTCGTTTTGAGCCTGGTGAAGAGCTGAGTATTCCGTTCCTCGACAATGAAGATGTCTCTGCTCAAATCAGACAAGAGTCTACCGGCAGCGCCGCCTCGGTAATCGCCGCCTACGCGGGCGTGCGCCGGCAGTTACTGGGCTTACAGCGAGCCTGTTTTAAACCGCCTGGACTGGTGGCGGATGGAAGGGATATGGGTACAATTGTATTTCCAGAAGCCAAATTTAAGCTTTTTTTATACGCGCCAGTCGAAATTCGTGCCCTAAGACGCTATAAGCAGTTGATAAATATGGGTATGTCAGCTAATATTGATGGGCTCAGGACTGAAATCAGCGAGCGTGACGAAAGGGATCGAAACCGAACCGAGTCGCCGCTGGTACCTGCTCCTGATGCATTAGTTGTCGATTCGAGTTTGCTCGACCTTGAACAGGTTACTGACCTGGTAATGAGCCATATCGAAGAGGAGCTGCAAAACCAGTCCTTGTAGATGCACTATCTACAGGGTTTTTTTAATTAACCGTAGTAGCGATGGCCATTCTGGCTTTCAATATTACAAGATCTATCAGGAACATTCCATGTCAGAAAATTTTGCGGAAATGTTTGAGCAAAGTATTACTCAAATGAATATGCGCATCGGTGAAATCATCACCGGTGAAGTTGTCGATATCAACCGCGATGTTGTCATCGTCAACGCCGGACTCAAATCAGAAGGTGTCATTCCGGTTGAACAGTTTTATAACGAAGAAGGCGAACTTGACGTCAAGATCGGTGACACGGTCGAAGTTGCGCTGGACTCGTTTGAAGATGGTTATGGTGAATCACGCCTGTCGCGTGAAAAAGCCAAGCGTGCGCGAGCCTGGACCTGATTTGAAGAAGCCCAGGCAGCAGATGAAATCATTACCGGCCGTTTCACCGGCAAGGTTAAAGGTGGTTTCACTGTTGATATAGGCGAGATTCGCGCCTTTCTCCCCGGTTCACTGGTGGACGTGCGCCCGGTCCGCGATACCGCTTACCTGGAAGAAAAAGAACTTGAATTCAAGATTATCAAACTCGATCAAAAACGCAATAACGTGGTCGTATCACGCCGTGCCGTGGTAGAAAAGGAATTTAGCGAAGAACGCGAAAAACTGCTGGATGCCCTAAAAGAAGGTGAGAGTGTAAAGGGTATTGTTAAAAACCTGACCGATTACGGTGCCTTTCTTGATCTTGGTGGAATCGATGGATTACTGCATATCACCGACATGGCCTGGAAACGCGTTAAGCATCCCTCCGAGGTTGTTGAGATCGGTCAGGAAATTGATGTTGTAGTGCTGAAGTTCGATCGTGAAAAGAACCGGGTATCGCTTGGATTGAAACAAATGGGCGACGACCCCTGGACTAATATCGTTCGTCGGTATCCCGAAGGCCAAAAACTATTTGGACATGTCAGCAATATTACCGATTATGGTTGTTTTGTTGAAATCGAAGATGGTGTCGAGGGACTGGTTCATGTTTCTGAAATGGACTGGACTAACAAGAACGTTAATCCTAATAAGGTAGTGACCCTCGGTGATGAAGTTGAAGTGGTTATACTTGAAATTGACGAAGAGCGTCGTCGCATTTCCCTGGGCATGAAGCAATGTAAGCAAAACCCGTGGGATGAGTTTGGCACCACTAACAGCAAGGGCGATGTCATTGCCGGCAAGATTAAATCGATTACCGATTTCGGTATATTTATTGGTCTGGACGGGAATATTGATGGCCTCATCCATTTGACCGACCTTTCCTGGAACAAACCCGGGGAGGAAGCCGTGCGCGATTATCAAAAAGGACAGGAGCTTGAGGCGATGGTTCTCTCTATCGATCCGGAGCGTGAGCGTATTTCCCTCGGTATCAAACAGATTGAGAAAGATCCGTTCGCCAACTTTATCGCTGACAAGCCGAAGGGCAGTATAGTTTCGGGCACAGTCATCTCGGTAGATGCGAAGGCAGCTATCGTCGATCTAGGGGATGGTATTGAAGGCGTCTTGCGCGCCTCTGAAATGGCCAATGACCGGGTTGAGGATGCACGTTCATTTATGAATGAAGGCGACCAGATTGAAGCCAAGATAACAGGTATGGATCGAAAGGGTCGTAGTGTATATTTGTCGATTAAGGCAAAAGATACGGATGAAGAGCAGGAAGCCCTGAAAGACTATGCATCCAGTAATGATTCAGGTTCCGGGACCACTAGTTTTGGTGATTTGTTAAAAGAAAAAATGGATTCATAGAATCTGATATCATTGGCGGGGACGCGGGTTTTCCCCGCCAATGATTCTTAATTGGGCGTCATAATGAAAGAACAAGAAGATGTACCTTCATTGACCAAGTCTGACTTGATCGACAACCTGTCTCGAAACCAGGGTCATCTGGCCTATAAGGATGTCGAGTTAGCGGTTAAGAGTTTGATAGAAAAGATGAGCAGTGCGTTATCCACTGGGGATCGGATTGAAATTAGGGGGTTCGGCAGTTTTAGCCTGCATTACCGTCCACCCCGGACCGGCAGGAATCCCAAATCTGGAGATAAGGTGGATTTGCCAGGCAAGTATGTTCCTCATTTCAAGCCAGGAAAAGAATTGCGAGATCGGGCGAATAACTAGATTCAGGTTTGAAGGTAACTACACGACAATTTATCTAAATCCCATCTTGCTTACCTGGCTAAACTCATTGTGGATATTTGGCTATTATCTCTAGTCCTCGCGGCAATACTAATCGGCTGGATCATCGGTCGATGGAAGCCATCGGCAAATAAGTCTGGCAACTCCCGTTCGGGAAACTATTCCGAGTCCTATATCAAGGGGCTCAATTATTTACTTGCAGACGATTCTCAAAAAGCGGTAGAGATTTTTTCAGAACTGATCAAGGTAAATACAGAAACCATAGAAATTCATATTGCGCTGGGTAATTTGTATCGATCCAAAGGTGAAGTGGAACGTGCTATCAAGGTGCATCAAAATTTACTGGCACGACCAAATCTGAGTAGAAGCCAGAGGAACATGGCAATCGCCGAACTTGCTAACGATTATCTAAAGGGCGGATTACTCGATCGTGCTGAGAACCTGTTCAAGGAATTGACGCAGTTGAAGCCGAAAGACGTGGCTGCCTATCGTAACCTGCTGGATCTTTATATTACTGAAAAATCGTGGCATGAAGCCGTCGAGTACGCACGAATATTGTGCGATCAGGGAGACAAGGAAGCAGTCGTTATTTTAAGCCAATGTTATTGTGAAATCGCGGAGCACGCTTTTGCTGGCGGCGATAACAAACTGGTACGCGAGAGTCTGGATAACGCCCTCGATGCCGATCCTGCCTGTGTAAGGGCAGGGTTATTGTTGATCAAACACTATATGGATTCGAATAACACGAATGCGGCGAAAAAGGTATTTCAACGCCTGATCAGAAATAGCCCTGAGTATATGGATCTATATATCACCCCGGGCAGAGAAATTTACCTGCTCGCTAACGAATCGAAGGAATACCAGAAATTCCTTCAGAATCAATATCATAATAAACCCACTAGCCGACTCGCAATTGCTTTAATGGAGCACTATATCAGTGTAAACCAGGTCGAAAAAGCGAATCAATTCCTGGCCGAAGTGCTGGAAAAGTCACCATCGTTCGAGGCCTACGAATTCGCCCTTCGTTTGCAAAAATCCGATCCGAACCGTTTATCCGATACCTGGAATGGACTATCATCATTTTTGAAATCGATGAAGGATAAAAAGACCGAATTTTACTGTTCACAATGTGGTTATGAGAGCCACGCGATTCAGTGGAACTGTCCGAGTTGCAGGCGTTGGTCTTCGATGAGACCGGTGTAACTAACAACTACCTGGTTTAGAGCCTGGAAACTAAAATCAGTCAGGCCTGTGACTGATTAGTTTGTATTATTCCAGGCCAATGATGAGGAATTTAAGTAATCGTGACAGAAATAGACCCCCGGGTAATAGTGGCCCTCGATTATGCCGAGCAGAAGCAGGCTCTCGAATTCGTCGCGAAAATTAGCCCCGATTTGGGCAAGCTCAAGGTTGGTAAGGAATTGTTTACCCGGGCTGGACCGAGGTTCGTGGAAATCCTGGTAGCCCAGGGATACGATGTATTTCTCGATCTTAAATTTCACGATATACCCAATACAGTTCGGAATGCGGTATTCGCGGCCTCACAACTCGGCGTCTGGATGGTAAATGTGCATGCACTCGGCGGTAGTTCGATGTTGCTGGCTGCACGTGAGGGCATAGACATGGCCGGCGTTCATCGACCTTTCCTGATTGCGGTTAGCCTGTTAACCAGCATGTCTCAGTCCGATCTGCAGGAATTGGGAATCGATGAAGAAATTCCGCTGTTTGTAAAAAGACTTGCGCAATTGGCGATAGATTCCGGACTCGATGGCCTGGTGTGTTCAGCCCGGGAAGCGAAGGGTCTGCGCCAAACCCTGGGTGACGCACCTCTGTTGGTAACTCCCGGTATTCGTCCCGAGGGATCGGATAGCAATGATCAAAAGCGTGTATCAACTCCTCGGCAGGCTATCGCCGATGGCGCCAGCTACCTGGTTATTGGCCGGCCGATTACGCAACACGCGAATCCGAGCGAAGCACTGGCCGCAATTAATGCTTCGATCAGAGGCTCCCTAGATGACAGTTAATCATTGAGCCGTTACACTATCCATAGTTGCCGCATTTTGTAGATAATCATGGATCCCAATTTTCTCGATTTTGAACAACCTATTGCCGAGCTTCAGGCCAAGATTTCTGAACTTCGATATGTAACCGACGACGCAGAAGTCAATATATCGGAAGAAATTGCGACGCTTGAGAAAAAGGCGGAAAGTTTGACCGCTACAATTTTCTCCAGGCTTTCCCCCTGGCAGATCTCGCAGCTATCGAGACATCCGAATCGCCCCTATGCACAGGATTATATAGATCGCATATTTACCGATTACGAACCTTTGCATGGTGATCGAACCTATTCCAATGACCACCCCATGATCGGAGGTATTGGCCGGCTCGATGGCAAGCCGGTGATGGTTATTGGGCAGCAAAAAGGGCGGGATACCAAGGAAAAGATTAAGAGGAATTTTGGAATGCCGCGTCCCGAGGGCTATCGCAAGGCATTGCGGTTGATGAAAATGGCTGAAAAATTCAAAATGCCTTTGATTACATTGGTTGATACTCCCGGGGCCTATCCTGGGATTGGGGCTGAGGAACGTGGCCAAAGTGAAGCCATAGCACGCAATTTATATGTTTTGGCTGAACTAAAAACGCCTGTAATCTGTACCATTATCGGTGAAGGAGGGTCCGGTGGGGCACTCGCTATATGTGTAGGCGATCGAATCGATATGATGCAGTATTCGACTTATTCTGTCATATCCCCCGAAGGTTGTGCCTCAATTCTATGGAAGAGTGCCGAAAAAGCACCCCAGGCTGCCGAGGCGATGGGGATTACCGCTCAACGACTTCATTCTCTTAAATTGATAGACCAGATTATCGAGGAACCGCTGGGCGGGGCACATCGCAATTACGACCAGATTGCGAATACATTGCATCGGAATTTGACTGAAAATGTCGAAACCCTGGAAGCGGTCCCGCTGGACAAGCTACTCGACCAAAGATATCAGAAATTAATGAGCTATGGTCAGTACACCGAGAACTAGTTAAACCAATGCAGGCACTCTTCCTGCAGTCTATTAGACCGATGAAATCCCCCTAATGCCTGCTATGCGGCTAGAACATTGTCTCGACTGTATTCCAGCAGGTATCGATCGTGTTGTGCTGGCATATAGCGGCGGCCTCGATTCCTCTGTTCTTTTGCATTTACTGGCTTCGCAATCACGCCAATTTAAAGTTCTTGTCTGGCATGTCAATCACGGCTTGCAAGAAGCGGCGCAGGAGATGGAGGCTTTCTGTCGCTCCCGCGTGAATGAATACAAGCTGACACTCAAAACCAGCCATTTAAACCTGGATCCAAAGGCTGCGAACCTTGAATCGAAGGCGAGGAAGGCTCGTTATGACCTTTTCGAGGATGCGCTAGGAAAAAATGACTGCCTGCTCACGGCACACCACGCCGACGACCAGGCTGAAACTTTTTTACTGAATGTGTTAAGGGGATCCGGTAGCGCGGGATTACGCGGAATTGCAAAATCCCGGCCAGTTGGCCAATCGATTTTACTGAGACCGCTGCTCGAGGTTCCGGGAAAAGATATCTTATGTTACGCCGAATTTCACGAACTTGAGTGGTTTGATGATCCCAGCAACTCTTCGCTCCGTTTTAACAGGAACTATTTACGTAACCGGGTAATGCCATTACTAAAAGCGCGATGGCCTGGATACCTTGAGTCAATCGGCTCGGTGGTTTCGATTCAGGTGGAAACGCAGGATGCGCTGAATGAACTCGGAGCGCAGGATTTCCAGCATCTCCAATCCGACCCAGGCAATACCGAATGTCTGCCTGTCCCGGGTATGCTCGGGCTTTCGCGTCCGCGTCAAAAGAATGTGATTCGATACTGGCTACGGCTTTTCGGACAGGCAAGTTTACCCCGGGCACGCTTGAATGAGCTAATCGAGCAGTTAAACGCCCGCAATGACGCGATGCCGATGATAGCCGCTAGCGGATATGATATTCGCATCTATGATCACTGTTTGTTCAGGGTTCCTCATGACGAACCCGCGATACTCGAAACGAGCTATGATTTTAATCGCCGACAGCTACTGAAAATTGAAGCAATCGGACTGCGCATCGAGCGGGAGTCGATAATGCAAAGTCTCAACAGGAAAGATTCCGGGCAATCAATCAGCCTCAAGTTTCGGCGCCGTGGCAATAGCTCGAATCCGGATCGTCATCGGCTCAAACGACTGTTTCAGAAATATAAAATACCGCCGTGGAAGAGGGCGCTAACGCCGCAAATTTACCTTGATGGGGAACTGATCGATTTATGGATTTAAGCTCTGTCCCGTATATCACATGAAGACGGCGATACGATTAATAACCATACCTCTCTTCTATTTTAGAAAGATGCTTTAAATGATTGATAAATATAGTAAAGACAAGGTTTTTTCGAAACCACTAAGTCATGTGAAAGCTTTCGAATTCGATGAAAATGTCGCCCGTGTGTTTCGCGATATGATTTCGAGATCCGTTCCCGGATACGAATTGCTGTTACATACGATTGGTTTATACGCGAATATTTTTGCGCAACCGCACAGCAATATTTATGACCTCGGCTGCTCACTCGGCGAGGTTTCTCAAATTATCGCGGAACAAACCAGCGACCTCGATTGCGCGGTCATCGCCATCGATAATTCCCCGGCAATGATTAAAAAATGCCGGCAGCGCTATGCTAAGAGCAAAAAAATAGAATGGTTATGTGAGGATATTGAAAAAGTCGATATTGGCAATGCTTCATTAGTGGTACTGAATTTGACCCTGCAGTTCGTCGAAATGGATAAGCGACAGCCGATGATCAATAAAATCTACCGGGGCTTGAATCAGGGTGGTGTACTGGTGCTGTCTGAAAAAGTGTTGCTTGACGATAATTTGGAAAACGATCGAATGGTACAGCTTTATCAGGCCTTCAAAAAGACTGAGGGTTATAGTGATCTTGAAATTAGTCAAAAACGAACCGCACTCGAAAATGTACTGGTTTCTGATCGCGAAACTATTCATTACCAACGCCTCAATGAAGCCGGCTTTAGCGAGATATACCAGTATTTTCGGGCCTTCAATTTCGTCTCTTATCTGGCCATCAAATAGTGGGGTTCGAGGCAATTTTCACCCGCTTGCGTGAAGCGGGATTCAAGCTCTGGGCTGATGAACTCGAGTCTCAATCCGACAGTTGGTTTGTCGGTCATGGTGATTATGCGCGCTGGTCGGATGCACTGTCGATGTTGCCGGATATAGAGGGAATCAACGGTCGTTTCGACCAGTCCACGATAACCATAGAAGGCCAGTGTGAAGACCAGGAGCGGCTTTACCAGGCGTTGAAAGGTTTAATGCCCTGGCGTAAAGGTCCTTACCAGTTTGCC
>Ga0164315_10004680_pt1 | contig 10626 bp, 8 predicted proteins | sample GuaBasSedimGuay6_FD_113737 | JGI IMG/M metagenome (GOLD analysis project Ga0164315, IMG submission 113737) | Subseafloor sediment microbial communities from Guaymas Basin, Gulf of California, Mexico - Guay6, Core 4569-2, 0-3 cm | ecosystem: Environmental > Aquatic > Marine > Hydrothermal vents >...
CTGTCTTCGACAGATATAATTAATCTGTGAATCTGTGGCAAAAAATCTATCCTAAGCTGATTTCTCATATTATTCATCATAAACTGTTTATTTATTGCTAATTAAACTAAGTAATTAATTGTACACCTCAGAATTATTATTAAAACCTGATCACAAAATGTTGCTTTGTCAGTTCTTTTTTCAAGAACACAATTCCCATATGGAATATATCAACCGATAAGCTAATGTCAGGATGGTGAATGATATTTTCCCAGGCCTTTTCCATACCATCCGACCAGTGAATATCATCAAAAACAAAAATGGTATCCGCATTGGATTTTGCCAAACATTGTTCAAAATATTGAATGGTGGGTTCCTCCTGATGATTCCCGTCAATGAAAACAAAATCAAGACTTTTCATTCCGTCAAGGACATCTTGCAATTGATCATTAAAATTACCGGTTACCAGCTTTATTTTGTCCATCACTGCTTTCCTGAAATTATCTTTGGCCAGCTTGGAAATATTAGGACATCCTTCCATTGTGATGATTCCTGATTCAGGACTTCCACAAGACAAATACAAAGAACTCAAACCAAGTGAAGTTCCCAATTCAAGTATATTGCCTGGTTGAAAATACCTTGAAATCCGAAATAACAAGCGACCAATCCTTTTTGGCTTTGAGGCATTTTTTGCTATTTTCCGAATGGTTCGCTTTTTGTTATTATCTACCCTAGAACCCGCACCTAAATCTGTAACTTCGATTACCCGATCATCATGCAATAACTCCTTTTTCAATTGCTCAACTTTTGCATATTCAGGATATTTTGAATTATCGTCAAATACCTGTGTTATCAAATCAAATAAAAATGGTGAATGGATGTCGTATTTTGTGAAAGATTTCGACAAATATTTTAAATAGCGGATATGGATCTTTTTTATCACACCACAAAACTATTGATTTTGAACCATTTTTCAGCAATACTCATTTGGTATCTTTTGAATAATTAAATTTGCACAATTATTTTCAATCCAAATGATTAAAGGTTTAAAAAAGAATTCCTTTTTGTTAAATATAATAACGTTGATTTCAGGAACAGCTATCTCACAAGGGATATTGTTTGCTGCCACTCCTTTTTTGACCCGCCTATATACACCAGAGGAATTTGGATATTTTTCGCTTTATGCTGCAATAGTGGCGGTTATCACTTCAGTGGCAAGCTGGAAATATGAATTGGCCATCATGTTACCCAAAGAGGAAAAGGATGCGCAGGCTGTACTTTTCCTTTCCATAATCACAACCATTATTTCAACTGTCCTTGTTTTTTTACTGATCCTTATTTTTAAGAATCTTATCGTTGAACACATCACAGAAGAAGTAGAATCATTTATTTGGATTGTTCCACTGGGCGTATTGATCAGTGGTTTATACCAGGTATTTATCTCATTTAGCAGCCGAAACAAATATTTCAAGTCTGTTTCTATCTCCAGGATTTCCCAATCAGGAGGAGCTGTTGCAGTTCAGTCCGGAGCAAAAGGACTTGATCTTTTCCCTCAAGGTCTTGTATGGGGAAAGTTAGCAGGTGACTTTTTAGCTTTGGTGGCTTTGCTTTTTCAACATCTTAAAAATCACACCATCCATTTAAAAGAGGTTTCCCGTAAAGATATTCGTGCAAATGCCATCAAATACAAAGATTTTCCGAAATACCAGAGTTTAGCCCAATTCTTAAGCAGCCTTTCACAAAATGTTCCATTTTTTCTGCTTACAACATTGTACAACCCTGAGATTGCCGGATTATATATGTTGACTTCCCGGATCCTATTTGTTCCAACAGCTTTAATTGGCAGATCGACCCGTGAGGTCTATTTCCAGAAAGCATCTGAAATGTTTAGCGAAGGGAAAAGCATTCAAAATTTATTTGTAAAGACTACAGTCGGTTTAGCAAAACTGGGAATTATCCCATTCATTATTGTGGGTATTTTTGCACAACAACTTTTTACCATTTTTTTGGGAGAAGAATGGCTGGTATCGGGTATTTTTGCACAACTTATTATTGCCTGGTCATTCCTGGGCTTTGTGAACCCTCCATCAACAATGACTATCTATATTATGGGATTGCAGAGATTCAGTTTAAAATATGAAAGTCTTTTGGTTGTTTTTCGGATATTAAGCATATATTTAACTTTTGTGTTTTTTAACAATGCTTATATTACAGTTGGAGTTTATGCAAGTGTCGGATTTCTTTTTAATATTATTTTGATTGGCTATTGTTATACTAAAGTAAAAATGACTAATGTGAACAACTTATAATCAGAATTGTCATTTCTGATAATCTAAATTATCGCTTAAAACAGTGAGCTTAATATTACTTTAGTTGTAACTAATCAGTGTATAAAAACAAGTTTAAATCACAGAATAATAAACTGATATGATTTCACGCAAAGATCGCGAAGAAAAACACAAAGATCGCAAAGACATGGTATTCCATTACTTATAAATCTTTGCGAATCCCGAATGTTCGGGATTACGGTCTTTGCGTGAAACATTGAAGATATAAAACCATGATATACAATAAAATAAATATACTGATTAGCTACCTTTAGTTTATTGTTGAACAATTTTATAAAATATTTAACATAGAATTTATGCGCGGGTTTATAAAAAACTTTTATGAAAATACAACCATTGGAAATTTTTTGATATTTCCCGCTAAAAAGCTCTATGATATTTATCGTTTTCAGATTATCTCAGAAAAAAGGCTCATAACAAGAACGTTTATAAGAAGATTGGGTTATAAACCAAATTTAGAAGACCCAAAAACATTCAATGAAAAAATCCAATGGCTTAAGCTGAATGACAAAAATCCTTCAAATTCATTATATGCAGATAAATTTGCTGTTCGAACATTTATAAAAGAGATGATTGGCGAAAAATATCTGATTCCTTTGGTTTATCATACCGATAATCCTGCAGATATTATCAACGAGAACATACCAGATTTTCCCTGTATAATAAAAACAAATCATGGTAGTTCAGGTGGAATTATAGTTAGGGATAAATCAAAAGTTAACTGGAAAAATGTAAGAAAAAAATTAAGCACTTCAATGAAAAATAATTACTATTATGGTAGCAAAGAATGGCAGTATAAAGATATTAAACCAAGGATACTAGTTGAGAAGTTATTACTAGATGCAAATTCTAATATCCCCAATGATTATAAATTCCATTGTTTTAATGGTAAGGTTGAATTCATTCAAGTTGATATTGATAGATATAAAGTTCACAAAAGAAATCTTTATGATACAAATTGGAAATTTTTTGATTTTCGATTATGGCGAGAACATGGTGATCCAACTGAAAAACCAAATGCATTAAATGAAATGATATCTATAGCCGAAAGACTTGGTGCAAATTTTCAATATATTAGAGTTGACCTATATAACCTGGGTAGTGAAGTTTATTTTGGTGAATTGACTTTTCATCCAGGATCTGGATTTGATTCCTTTAAACCCGTTAAGTGGGATAGGGTATTCGGGGATAAACTCCAACTTGAAAATTTGAAATAGCTCTGTTAAAAATTAAAGCAAGTGAATAATAATTTTAATTTTGAAGACAGTGAATTTCACTAATATTGTAGCAACGCTTTGAAAGTAAAAAATTTATAGAACAATTATCAGGTGAGCATTAAAATTGTTTATATCGTCTCTACCTTACGAACAGCTGGCCCTACTAACCAATTGCTGAACATCATCAGTAACCTGGACAAGCAAGTATTTAAAGCTGTTGTTATTACCCTTTCCCCTGAACCAGAAGAGAGCATGTTTAGGTATTTTGAAGACCTCAATATTCAAATGTTTTCACTGAATCTATCACGGATTAAAGGATTGATATTTGGCGAAAAGAAACTAAAAAAGCTAATTCAAGAAATCCAGCCAGATATTATCCATAGCCAGGGAATCCGTCCTGACCAAATGGTTTCGGAAATACATAACATCCCCAAAATAGCGACAATTAGAAATTATCCTTTTGATGATAATCCTGCCAAATTTGGTAACATCAAAGGTGGTATTTTGGCCAGGGCACATTTTAAAACCATAAAAAATGGTGAACATGTAATTGCCTGTTCCAAAAGTTTAGCAGGTAAATTTTCTGATCTTCACCAAATTCAAATGCCTTACATTCAAAACGGTGTAGATACTTCGAAGTATTTTCCCTTGGATAAAACCAAAAAAGAACAATTGCGAAAGAAACTTGGATTGCCTTTAAATTCATTTATATGTATGACCAGCGGAGGATTGATCCAGCGCAAGAATACCGGAAATTTAATTTCGGGTTTTATCAAGGCTGAACTTGCTGATTCAATTTTAATACTTGCTGGTGATGGTCCTGAAATAACCTCTTTAAATAAACTGGCCAACAACAAGGATTCTATCAAATTCTTAAAATCAGTTCCTAATGTAAATGAGTATTTGCAAGCTACTGATTTATTTATATCAGCTTCTTTTGCTGAAGGACTTCCCAATTCTGTATTGGAGGCGATGGCTTGTGGATTGCCACTTATCCTGTCGGACATACAACCCCATAAAGAGTTAATTCCCCCAGGATTATCCTATGAAGTCTTTTTTGACCCAAACAATACAGATCAACTTGCTAAGCTAATAAAACAATTTCCATTGGCTGATCAAGGCAATGTTTCCAGGCTAATTCTTGATTATTGTTTGGCAAATTTTTCAGCAAAGGTTATGTCGGGAAAATATCAGAAATTGTATAAGGAGGTGTTGCATGTCAGGTAAATACAAAGGCTATGAAAGAAAAATAGCATCGTTTCTGCATCGTTACCCAAATCTAAAACGATCTGTTAAAAAGACCTACCAGCAACTTAATTTTCGTCTTTATAAGAAGGATACTTCTTATATTTGCTCCTATCTCATTCAAAAAATATCCTACAACAATGAAGAATCCTTTTTTGGATATTATGATAAGTCACCAATGAATAAAGATGGCAACTATATTGTATTTCATAGCAGTCCATTTTCTTCTACCAAAAATCCTAAGTCAGAAAAGAGTCTAAATATTTGCCTGTTAAATACGGCTGATAATTCAAGTCAAGTAATTGGAACAACAAATGCCTGGAACTGGCAACAGGGGTCCCGTTTGCAATGGCTGGATAATATTCGGTTTATATTCAATGATTTTGATGAGCATAAAAAGAAATATATCTCCCGTATTTGTAACGCACAAGATTATAAATTTGAAAAAGATATAGATTTTCCGGTTTATGATGTATTCAGTAATTTTTCAATATCCCTGAATTTTGACAGGCTTGCATTGCTAACACCTGATTATGGATATTTTGGATCGAAAGTAAAGCAATATAAAGATTTACCGGCTTTAGATAAAGATGGGATATTTAAAACCATATTGTCGAAAAACAAAACCAGATTGCTCTATAGTTTTGAAGATATAATAGCAACACATAATGACAAAACCATGGAACAGGCAAAACACCTGATCAATCACATCATGATTAGCCCTAATGGAAGCAGGTTTATGTTTATACATCGCTGGTTTGAAAAAGGTATAAAATACCATGGCCTGTTGCTGGCAAAAACTGATGGAAGTTCATTAAAGTGTCTCATCGACAATGTAATGATCAGTCATTGTACATGGTACGGTAATGAAACAATAATAGGCTATCTGGAATTTGAAGGCAAAGCAGGATATTATCAAATCAATCTCAAAAACAATAAAATATCGCCCTTAACCATAGAGGGTATAGACTCAGTTGGAGATGGCCATCCCAGTATTTATAAAGGGCAAATGGTTTTTGATTCAAATCCTGATAAAAGCCGGATAAAAGACCTTTATTTGTTTAATTTACAAACTAAGAAACTGGAAAAGGCAGGTGAATTTTTAGAGCCTGTTAAGTATTATGAAGATACCAGATGTGATCTTCATCCTTGCTGGAATTTTACAGGAGACAAAATATTCATTAATTCAGTACATGAAGGCCGGCGTTTTTTATACCAAATTGATTTAACCCAAAAAGGCTAATATGCAGGTATCAGTTTTGATCGTAACCCGAAACGAAGAAAGATACATCCTGGAATGTATCAAATCCATTGAGGGTCAGTTTTTAGACAATACGAAGTGGGAATTAATCATTGTTGACGGGATATCAACTGACAATACAGTTAAGTTAGCTGTCGAATACCTTCAAGAATACGCATCTTATCCTTATCAGGTATTAACCAATGAAGAAAAAATACTGGCGACAGGATGGAATATTGGAATTAAAGCGGCTAAAGGAAAGTACATTATCCGGCCAGATGCACATGCCATTCTTTACCCAGGGTATATTCAGGAGGGTATAAAAACCCTTGAAGAAAAGCCAGAAGTTGGGGCTGTTGGGGGTACATTAAAAACCTTATCAAAAGGATTCCGGGGTAATTTGATTAAAATAGCCCTTTCGAGTAAAGTTGGTGTTGGAGATTCTTCATTCAGGGTTGGAGCAAAAAGTGGTTATAAGGATACTGTAGTATATGGCCTTTATCGAAAGGAAGTATTTGAAGATGTTGGTTTTTTCAATGAGTTTCTCCAGAAACATCAGGATACAGAATTTCATGCCCGGGTGCTTCAAAAATCCTGGAAATTTTGGTTGAATGGTAATATGAAAGCCGGTTATTATTGTCGTGATAGTGTAAAAAAGCTGGCCAAACAAATGTATAAAATAGGGCTGCATATCCCTGACCTGATCAAAGGTAAATATGTTATTGGTATTCAAACCCGGCATTTAATGCCATTTTTCTTTTTTTCAACAATGATTGGAAATTTAATTTTGGGCTTTGCATTTCAAGTTTTCTTTTACCTGGCATTGATTCAGCTTATACTCTACCTTGTAGTCCTTACTGGATTTGCAATCATAAATATATTTGCACAAAAAAAGTTTTCATTTAAATATCTACTTTTGGTACCAATAATTTTCACCATGCACTTTTTTTATTTCTTTGGTACATTTACCGGATTTCTTAAAAAAACCCGTCACAATCGAACATAGGAATCCTGGCAAATGCCTGGTTGTTCAATATGAATAAACAATTGGAAAATATTTATAAAAAGATTTATTTGTTCCTTTTTGGATTGCTTGCATTCTCTATTTCATTCTACGACAGGTTTGCAGCAATAGCAATTGTTCTAATTATGTTTACCTGGCTTATTGAAGGAAAATTTAAAGAAAAATTCAGATGCGTTAAAGAAAACAAATTCAGACAATATATTTTATATTTCGGCGCAATTTACTTGATCTATTTAATAGGGGCTTTGTATTCTAAAAATCAATATTACGCTTATTCCGACTTACAAACAATGTTATCATTAGTGATATTCCCTTTATTGTTTGCTACAATTGATGAACAAATATTAAACCAGAAAAAAGATAAAATACTTTTTTATTATATCATTGGATGTGTTGTCACCACTGTTGTTCTGCTTATTCATTCATTTACTAATTTTCTAGAGAGTGCATCAATGGATGAGTTTTTCTATGGGAAACTATCCTGGTATCACCATGCTAGCTATTTAGCTATGTTCCTTGTATTTGCTATAGGAATTCTATTTTTTCAGATTTACAGGACTGACCAGAAACAAAGTAAAAAATATCAAACCCTAAGTAGCCTTCTAATAATATACTTTAGCTCTTTTGTAATGTTGCTAAGTTCAAAAGCTGGAATTATCAGTTTATTGATTATTTTTTTATGTCATATTGTTTATCTGACATTTTCGAAAAAATATATTGTCAGTATTTCAATGCTGTTAATATACTCCCTCTCTTTGTGGGGCAGCACTACATTTTTATCTGTATCAAGTAAAAGGTTATCTGTAGCACAACAAGCTATTGAGAGCGAGGATTTTGATAAAAGTTCTACCGAAAGCACCATTGAGCGTATCCTGATATATCGATCCGCTTTATCTATTATCAAAGAAAATGTGCTATTTGGGGTGGGAACAGGTGATGCCAATAATGAACTTCTAAAATTTTATAAAAACAGTGGATATTCCGGGGCGTTAGATAGCAAGTTAAATGCCCACAATCAATATTTACAAACCTTCATTGCAATTGGATTGGTTGGATTTTTAGTGCTCATCGCCATGCTGTTAATTCCATTTATCCAGGCTATTAAACAACGAGAAGCCTTGTATGTATTGCTGTTGTTTTTAATCAGCTTTAACTTACTTTTTGAATCGATGTTTGAACGACAGGCCGGGGTAGTTTTCTATTCCTTTTTTAACGGGTTTTTTTTCTTTTATATGAATAACAAAAAAATAGCAGATGATTAAATTTATTGGATAATCCGCTTTGATTCCAGAAAGATAAATAAAGAAGTAATAATGGAATATTTCTCGCAGATTACGCTAATAACGCAGATAAAAAAAACAAAATCCTGTGGTTTTCCGCGATATCCCCGCCTGCGGCAGGCAGGTGCGAGACAAAATATTTACTGGTATGATTAAGGATATTCAATTTAATTTATATTCCAAAACCAAAGACAAGTTAATATGAAAAACTCTTGAACATATATACAGTCGTTGAAGATTAATATTATGAAAAATATATTTAACCTATATTATAAAATCGCCAATACAAATTTGGATAGAATTTTTTGCATCATAATCTGCTTGATCTGTTTTTTCAATGCATCATATCTTTCATCAGTATTTTTTATAGAAACAGAAAATGATTTTAAAACAGGTTATTATATTGGTGCTGTTAATATTAAAAATGGAAATGGTTATACAAATAATGATGGTGAATTAATCACACACTGGCCTCCAGGATATAGCATTTATATAGCACCTATAGTTTCTTCCAGCATTGAAAGTTCAATGAAACGAATCAGGATTGTAAATGGACTGTTGGCCATGTTATGGGCATTTTTATTAATTAAAATATTTAAAAAAATCATTCCTAAAATACCCACTTTTATTCCCTTGGGATTTTCAGTTCTATGGGCGCCTATGCTAGCAATAGGTAATCCGATATTAAGCGAATTATTATTTGCTACAATTCTTACGCTGTCCATTTATATTCTGCTTTTACTGTTCTCCAAAACCAAAATATCCTCGCAAATACTGTTATCAGCGGTTTATGGTGGTTTACTTGGTTATGCCATATTAATAAAAACACTAGGCATACCAATCTTTATATTTGCAATTATAATACTTGCATTTGTATGGAAAAAAGTGAGTTACTGGCATAAACTAACTTTTTTATTCGTGATAATAATTTCTTGCGGGTTTGTTATCTCTCCATGGCTTTTTACTTTTTATAATTATACCGGGCAAATTGGATTTACAACAGCAAGTTTATATTCATTTACCGACGGAATAAAACCATTTACCTATATTGAGGCAGGGGAATTTTTATACAATCAGCGGGAATCTTGGAGTTCATTATCTGAAATTCTTTTGAGTTACTTTGATACACTCATTAAATATCCTTTAAGTACCTTGTATTTGATTATTATAAAAAGTGTTAAATGCTGGTTTGGAACTGATTCAGGCCGTTTTGAAACAATCATGATTTTCACTAACATTCCATTCTTAATTTTATTTCTGATTGCCATTTATAAGATTGTTCGCACTTTGATAAGGTGGGGACAGAAATCATTAAGAATATCACCAATAATATTAATTGTAGTTGGTTATATTCTTGGTATTTGGCTACCAGCTACTGTGTTGAGCCTGCCAATATTTAGGTATATGACTCCAATATTTCCATTTGTGGTATTGGTCATTTTCTATACTCTTTTTAATCCCGATACAAATAAAGAATCTCAACTGAGAATAAAATATTAGCAGATAGAGCGGTTGATTTTAATTAATTACTTAACCTTCAACTTCCATAAGTATTGCTGCATCTAATTTTACAAAACCACACGTTCGTCATTTATTTATATATTTGTTTACTAAATATTTAATCCTTTAATTTATTTAATTATGAGAACACAACTTTTTACTCTTTTTTTCGGATTATTCATTTCACTTTCAATTATTCAAGCGCAAAGTATGGAGGAGGCCTGGACAAAAGATTATTTTGGAAACCTTATTGGTTATGCAAATTTTGACAATGATAGTAACATTGAATTGTTGTTTTTTGATAATCTATCTGGTAATTGGAACGATAGATTTGTTATTGTTGATGGTGTAACCGGCCAAAAACAATTTGGTTCTGGAGCTGGTTCTGTTTACGATATTATGTCTGTAACTCCAGTGGACGTAAATAATGATGGGCGATCCGAAATATTAATGACCTTCTATTCACAAAATTCAAGTACCAAACAAATGAGACTATATGCTTTTGGCAGCCTTGGTATAAATGAAAAAGGTGTTGAAGAATCCGGCTTTTATTCAACCAACTACCCCAATCCTTTTTTCAATTACACAAATATAAAATATAATATAGAAAATGGAATTGCTAATGTTATCAACAAAATTTATGATCAAAACGGCAAGCTGATTATGTCAAAAGAAGAAGGTAAAAAAGAATCGGGCAACCACCAGTTTAGATGGAATGGGATGGATACAAATGGAACTACGGTAAATTCCGGGACTTATTTCTACAGCATTCAAATTGATGGCATTCAGGGAA
>Ga0164315_10004681_pt1 | contig 10626 bp, 10 predicted proteins | sample GuaBasSedimGuay6_FD_113737 | JGI IMG/M metagenome (GOLD analysis project Ga0164315, IMG submission 113737) | Subseafloor sediment microbial communities from Guaymas Basin, Gulf of California, Mexico - Guay6, Core 4569-2, 0-3 cm | ecosystem: Environmental > Aquatic > Marine > Hydrothermal vents...
GGAGGTGGTACGCATAATAAATTCTTAATGGATCTAATTAAGACCAAAAGCAAAGCAGCAGTTATCGTTCCGGTTAAAGAAATTATTGATTATAAAGAAGCTTTAATTTTTGCTTTTTTAGGTATTTTGAGGTTTAGGCGCCAGGTTAATTGTCTCTCTTCAGTAACCGGCTCAAAAGCGGATAATAGTGGAGGAATTATACATAGGGTTACTTAAATAGAAATTTGCGATATTTTTCATAACTTTGTAAAGCAAACTTGTAAATTAATAAAATATGGCAGTTGGCCTGATCAGTCATAGTAGATTGGATGAAATAACGATTAATATACATCCGGATGATTTTGCTGAAGAATTTATTAAGCTTGTTGACTCCCGTTTGGAAAATTCCTATGTTTTTCACCGAAATATTTTTAAACGTCGAATTGATTTCAAAGGCAGTGTATTTCGTTTTGTATGGAATGGGTGGAATGTTTTCAATACAATTAGCAATGGTGAAATTGAGTTCGAAAGTAAGGATGACCGTACTTATATAAACCATAAAATATATTTCACCGAAGTATTTACTATATCTTTCCTTTTTACCATAATCCCCTTGACCATGGGGGGCGAATGGCCACTTCGCCTGTTGGTTTTTTCACTTATATGGCTTGCTTATATTGCCAGCTATCTCATTGGTGTTTACAGATTTAATAGTTTTATTTCCGAAACACTTATTGAAGTGAATATTTCATCAGGATATGAATTTGAGGATGAATCAGGAATTGATGAATAATCTAATATGAATCGAAGTTCCATGCAATTCTAACTTTGTTTGTTAACAGATAATTGAAGGGGCTTAGATTGATACTAATTAATCCGCGAATATGTAGTTAAGCAATTCAGTTTCTACCTATGCTTATCGATATGATATTTTAACTTGTTTTAACCAAAAAAAGTTTTATTATAAAAAATAAGGAATGATTTTTTTACGTTTAATACGGTAGTTTGGGAAAAATCTAAAAAAATTTAATAAATGAAAAAGTTTAAAACTCTTGTCACTGTTTTTTTAATTACCCAATTATCGTTATTAGCCCAGAATGAGATATATAAAAGCATTCCGAAATCAAATCTGGATAAGGCAAACACAGCAAAAAATGTAAATTATTTGTCAAATTCTGAAAAAGAAGTAATTCTATATATGAATTTAGCTCGTTTAGATGGAAGCTGGTTTATAGAGCATATTTATAATAAAAAAATAAGTTTTGTAAATAAATTTTCAATTTCTTATAGAAAATCGCTTGTTATAGACTTGAAAGAAGTAAAAGATCTTCCTATGTTAAACCCGGCAAAAGGATTGACAAAATCAGCAAGATACCATGCAAAAGATATGGGTACAATTGGTGATATTGGACATAAATCAAGTGATGGGACAAGCACCTTTGTACGGATTAAAAAATATGCACAAGGTGGATATATGGCTGAAAATTGTCAATATGGACACGAAGAAGCTATTGATATTGTTCTTGACCTGCTTATTGATGATGGAATTTCATCGCTTGGCCATAGAAAAAACATCCTGAACAGTAATTTCTCCTATGTTGGTGTTGCAATTGAACCACACAAGGTATATCGCGTAAACTGTGTTCAGGATTTTTCAGATACAGGAGATTAGGTTTTTATTTTACAGAACAGGTAAAATGGACAAAGAGTTATAAAAAATGCTGGAATTTCCAATTCTTACTTTTAGCTTATATATTTACATCTTTTTAATTACTAAAATATCTTTCTCTTCATGAAGATTCCCAGAATTTTACTATTTACCTTAAGTATCTTATTTGTTGTTTTAAAAACAAATGCACAGGTAACAATTAAAACCTTAGCTGTTTACAAGAAAGCTGTTGATTTTAATTTTAGTTCTGAATGGCAATACCTTTCAACCGATCTGTACTTGTTTAATACCAGTAAATTTAGTTACCTGATAAATCAAATTGTAACTGCTAATAATGCAGGTAAAAAAAAGAAAAAATGGCAGCAGGAAACGATACAATCAATATTCATTAAAGCAAAAATAAAAGATGTAAAATTTTTTGGTAGTGATTTGGTTTATCCCATCTATAATCTAAAAGTTAGCAAAGATCAGGATTACACCACTCAAGTAGCTGCAAATGTTGAAGTTATTCGACTAATTGATAATTTACCCTTAACCGGTGCCAAAGATTTTATTGATGCTGAACTAAGCGGACAGATTATAACACAAAAAAACAGTAATGAGTTTTTAAGATTAATAGCAACACAGTTACAGAATATATCTAAATTCAGCCAACCCAATGTTGCAATTTTAGATTTGGTTGGTGAATTAGGGAAGTTCATAGAGAGTAAAACAACAGGTAAACAATATAAATTCAGTTCAACCATTCGCTTATACGAAGATCAGGATTTTAATAAGAGATTACACTCAGTAAATATCTTCGTTCTTCTTCCATCATCAATGGAAAAGATAAATGTCACATCAGGCAACCTGACTAATTATCTGAACGGCACAGAAGACCCTCTAATTGATCAAAAAAAACTCAGGCAACTAATTAGTTTTCGCAGATACCCGATGATTGTAATAGCCAACTATAAATCCAGGTATAACTCGCAACCGGTTATTGGCGACCAGATTAATTTTGATTATATAGCCGAAAGAAAATTAAAAGTAAGCAATGCTTACCAAAGCGAGCTAATTAATCGAGATACTTATGTACAGGAAAATATTCTCATTTCATATCTGGAGCTATTTGCCCGTTTTAAATTAAACATTAATAACTATAAGTTAAACAAACAGAATAAGATTACGGATGATTTTTCAAAAAACATTTTCGTTATAATGCAGGATTATCGTAGACTGGTTGATCAGAAAAAGCAAAGAGAAAATGAGTATTACAACAATCCTATATTCGAAAATGAGTTTAGAGCAAAATATCAAACTGTGTTAAACACAGCTGGAATTTACCTTGAAGGTGATCAGGGTTTAAAAAATATTAAGGATATAATGTCTGTTATTGAGCGTGCAGATAATACAAGCAAACTTAAGCCTGATTCCATGCAAATGGAAAATGATTTGCAGATTATGCATTCGTTTGTTTTCCCTGAAAGTGAGAAGAAATCACTTGAAGCTCAAAGGGTAAATAAGCATATTCAGAAAATAGAAAATTTAATGTATAGTCAGGAATACACAAAAGTTATTCTTGATTTAAAAAACATGCAGATAGACGATAAAAGTCTGCAAAAAAGAGATCTTTACAGTAAACAGGCAAGTTTAACTAATTGTAGTTTATGCCGCGAAAAGTTGAACAAGGCTCTAAATTCATATACAGATAGATATCTTGCTGGCAAAAAGAAGGAAGCAATTGCTTCTAATGAAGAACAAAAACAAAAAGCCGTTCGACTATTATTCCAAATGATAAAAAGAAAAGTATGTATTGAAAAGAATATTGCAGCACTAAACCAGGATAGCCTGCCAGAATATTTTTCGCTTTTTGAAATGGAATTTGATAAATTTAAAGGATATATTAATCAACTGAACGAAATTGTAAGAATGGATGTTAATGAACTTTCAACAGATGCCATTATAGAACAAAATAGAAATATTGAGGCCATTACAAAAAAAATCAACCAATCGTATAATAACTTATGTTCTGGCTTACTGGATTTATGTAATTGCGAGTAGGTAATTACAATTTTCTACTATCGTAACTAATGTCAAACAAATCGTTTAAATAACAAAATATTTTATGGATGAATCGTCCTTAACATATAATACCTTTAATACTTTTGGTGAAGATAAATTTAGTTTTATTTACCAGGGCTATTTTGCAAATAATATTGTAATAACAGCTATCGAACTGATAGAGAATAATATTGATAAGCATAAAGGATTTAAAAAGCTCAGACACAGGCTATCCTATTTAATGATTGAAAGTTTCCAAAACATTACCCGTTATGGTGATGAACCGGAAAACAAGACGGATAAGTATCGTAAAGACCTTTTTCTGGTTCGTAATATAAAGGAACATTTCTATATCGTTTCTGCAAATATTATTGAAAATACTAAAATTGATTATGTAAATTCAAAAATAAAAGAAGTAAACAATCTGGAACCCACTGAGCTAAATAAATTATACCGACAAGTACTAACCAATAATCAATTTACAGATGCTGGAGGTGCTGGTCTGGGTTTTATTGAAATGGTTCGTAAAACAAAACAAAAACTAGAATTTGATTTTGTAAAAATCAATGATAAGTATTCTTATTTCTATTTACTTATTAAAATTAAGGGTGAAATATCTGCCAACGATAAAGGGAACAATGTAACTATTGATTGGGCTAAAAACTTTCATATTCAAGCAGGTGAAAGTAATCTGGTAGCAATTCATAAAGGTAATTTTTCACCTATTGTTATTGACCCTGTTTTGAGTATGGTTGAGAAAAATATAACAAACAAAACCATTAATATTCAAAAATTAGCTTATCATCTAATACTGGAAGCACTTCAAAACGTTAGTCTTCACTCCCTTGAGCTAAACCATGAAAAAGAAGCTATTTTTATGATTAGTAAACGAAATGGGCATTTTTATATTTCAACAGGGAATTATATAAAAGTTGCAAAAGCCAAGTCACTTATATCACAGCTTAGCTCTTTAAAGAAAATGGATATCAAACAATTAAAAACTCTGTATGATGAAAATATCCATAAAAAGTCAGTTTCAAACTCAAAGAATAAAATTGGCCTTGGGTTAATTGATATTGCAATGGAAAGTAATAATCAATTTGATTATAAGTTTATTGATGTAAGTGATGAGATATCTTTTTACACATTTAAGGTTAAGGTTTAACTAACCAATGTCCCAATTTTTTCCCCTTTGGCAATTTTGCCAAGATTGCCTGATTTATTCATATCAAACACTACAATTGGCAAATTATTTTCTTTACACATTGTAAATGCCGTTTGATCCATGATTTTAAGATTCCTTTTAATGGTTTCATCAAAGCTAATTTGCCCAAATTTAGTTGCCTGCGGGTCTTTTTCAGGATCTGCCGTATAAATACCATCAACCCTGGTTCCTTTTAACAAAACATCAGCTTCAATTTCAACTGCCCGCAACGCAGAAGCACTATCAGTAGTAAAAAATGGATTTCCCGTTCCCCCTGAGAAAATAGCAACTTTGTTTGATTTCATAGCATGAATAGCTTTCTGTTTACTAAACCGTTCACCAATGGATTCAATGGAGAAGGCTGTAAATACGCTCGCCTCTTGTCCTATATTTTCAAATGATGACAATAATGCCATACTATTAATTACGGTCGCCATCATGCCCATTTGATCACCTATTACACGATCAAAACCTTTTCCAGTTCCTGTCATTCCACGGAAAATATTTCCACCACCAATAACAATTCCTACCTGGACTCCCATTTTTACAATTTCAGAGACTTGTTCTACATAAGAATTGACAATTTCAGCATTTATTCCATAGTTATCATCTCCCATAAGTGCTTCACCACTTAATTTAAGAAGTACTCTATTGTATTTGATCATAAATATATTTTTATTAAAAAATGAATACGGTATTAAAAACTAATATCTCAAATTAATTAAACCAAAAGTAATGAGAATAAATATAAAAAAAAAGAGTCCTGAAAAATTCAGGACTCTTTTTTGTATCTATGAATATTTATAAAAACTTAAACGTTCAAAGTAAATCTTTTAAATGCAGTTACCGTTAGGCCTTTATCTGTTTTAACAAGATAATCTTTAATAGATAACTTATTGTCCTTAACAAATTGCTGGTTCAACAAAGTACTTTCTTTAAAGAATTTATTTAACCTTCCTTTAGCAATTTTCTCAGCTAAGTCAGCAGGTTTACCTTCCTGAATAGCTTGATCTTTACCAATTTCAATCTCCTTAGCAACTACTTTCTCTGGAACATCATCTTTGTCTAATGCAACCGGACTCATTGCCGCTATTTGCATTACTATATCTTTGCCAACCTGTTCATCAAATCCACTTTTATTAAACGATGCAATTGTTGACAACATATTACCAGGGTGAATGTAAGAAGAAACAAACTCTCCAGATACACTTTCAAAGTATGAAAGCTCCAGTTTTTCTCCAATCACACCAATTTGATTAATAATTTCGTCCTCAATTTTCTTTCCATTGATTTCCAATGCCTTTAATTCATCAAGGTTTGCTGGTTTATTTTCAATGGCAATATCCAAAATATTTTGTGCAAATTTCACAAAATCAATATTTTTAGCAACAAAATCAGTTTCACAGTTAAGTGCTATTATAGCACCATAAGTATTATCCGATGAAGTTTTCGCAAGAACTGCACCTTCAGAAGCTTCCCTATCCGCCCTTTTACTTGCAAGTTTTTGACCTTTTTTTCTAAGAATATCTATTGCTGCATCAAAATCCCCATCCGTTTCACCAAGTGCATTTTTACAATCCATCATACCTGCACCGGTCATCTTTCTAAGCTTTGCTACATCAGCTGCTTTTATTTGTGACATATTATTTTTGTTTTTTATTTAACTTCCCTATTTCTAAATATCCGCACTTAATTTCACAGTTTTAGCCTTCCATTGACAATTTGCCAACGGTTATCAGATTACTGCCTACTTTTTTTGTTCGGTATTTTTAGTTTCTGTGGCAGGTTTCTCACTTTCTACTTTTGCCGTAGTTTTAGCTTCTACGGTTGGTTCCACATCTTCCTTTTTAGCTCTTGTTTTACGAGCTCTTTTTACTGTTTTTTCAGCACCTTCAGTAGAAGCTTTTTGCTCTCTTGATTTTGCTTCCATTTCCCTGTTTGCTTTTCGCTCATTCAAGCCTTCAACAACTGCGGAAGTAATCGTGTTTACAATAACTTGTATTGATTTTGAAGCATCATCATTAGCAGGAACAGGAAATTCAATACTTGGATCTGAATTTGTGTCAACTATTCCAAAAACAGGAATGTGTAATCTTTTTGCTTCGGCAACAGCAATTTTTTCTTTAGATAAATCAACTACAAATAATGCTGCCGGAAGTTTTGTCATTTCCGATATTGAACCTAAAACTGTTTCCAGCTTTTCTCTTTGCCTGGCAATCTGTAATCTTTCTCTTTTTGAGATATTGTCAAATGTACCATCCGTTTTCATTTTATCAATAATAGTCATTTTTTTAACCGCTTTCCTAATAGTAGGAAAATTAGTTAACATCCCACCAGACCATCTTTCAGTAATATAAGGCATATTAACTGACTTGGCACTCTCGGAAACAATATCTTTTGCTTGTTTCTTAGTGGCAACAAACAAAACTTTTTTACCTGACTTGGCAATTTGTTTTATAGCATTTGCAGCTTCGTCAAGCTTCACCAATGTTTTATTTAAATCGATAATATGAATCCCATTTTTTTCCATAAAAATATAGGGTGCCATATTCGGATTCCATTTTCTCTTTAAGTGCCCAAAATGCACTCCTGCTTCAAGTAACTCTTGAAAATTTGTTTTAATCATTTGACTTTTTTTAAGTTTACATTCTAAGTACGCGCAATTGCAAAGTAGTTCTGCCTTAGCAGAAGTCTCAGCAATTTAGATACTAAACTCTGTTTAACGTTTACTAAATTGAAATCTTTTTCTCGCTTTTGGTCTACCCGGCTTTTTACGTTCTACAACGCGAGAATCCCTGGTAAGAAAACCTTTTGCTTTTAATGCTGGTCTATGTTCTGCATCAATCTTAATTAAGGCTCTGGCAATAGCCAAACGTAGCGCTTCAGCCTGTCCGGCAAAACCACCACCATACATATTCACCTTAACGTCATAATTTTCTGCAACATTTACTTCATTTAAAGCCTGCTTAACGACATAAACTAATTGATCTGTTTTAAAATAATCATCTAATTCTCTGTTGTTAACAGTAATCTTACCTTTTCCTTCTGATAAATAAATACGGGCAACTGCAGCTTTCCTTCTTCCAATTGTGTTAATTACTTCCATTTGATTTATTTAATTGAATTAAGATTTACTTCTTTCGGTTTTTGAGCTTCATGATTGTGCTCTGTACCAACAAATACGTGAAGGTTCCTGAAAATTGCGCTACCTAATTTGCTTTTAGGTAACATCCCTCTTACAGCATGTTCAACGAGCATTTCTGGTTTCTTAGCCAATATTTGTGAAGGAGTTGTCCTTTTATCACCACCAGGATAACCTGAATGGCTAAAAATTTCTCTTTTTCCCCATTTATTTCCCGTCAACCTAACTTTTTCAGCATTAATAACAATTATGTTATCCCCTGAATCAACATGAGGGGTGAAATCCGATTTGTGCTTACCTCTTAGCATCTTAGCCACTTTAGAGGCTAATCTTCCAAGAACTTCACCTTCTGCATCTACCAACAACCACTTTTTATTTACAGTAGCTTTATTTGCTGATATGGTCTTGTAGCTTAATGTATTCACAATCTTGTAAGTTTTTAATTAATAACTTTATACAATTTTTCCACGATAATTTTGGACTGCAAAAGTATAACTATTTTGTTAAAAGACAATAGCAAAGGCAAAATAATTTTAGAGATTAGGTATCATCCTTATTTTTTTTCAAAAACCCCAGTTAAAAAACTTTACACTTTTATCAAATTGTGAGATAAAAAGTAAATCAAGTTTCTTAACCAGGGCCCAAAATTAAACCTAAACTAAATCCAATTATTACGCTCTTTTTCTTCGTTTTGTTTTTATAATTAAATTATCATTATGTGCCATACTTGCCCTGCCGGAAGGATCTTCGTTTTCCTGCCATTTTGGAATCCATTTTTTTACCGTTTTTAAAGCATGTTCCTGCGGATACATTTCTTCAAACAACTGTCTGAAATAGAATGCTTCTTTTGTTGCAGGTGTATTATGCGGATATAATTCTTTGGCTTTGGCAAATTGTTTATCGCTCACGGTATCCTCGCAAAATTGTCCAAGCTCATCAATCCAGCTATAACCAATCCCATCACTAAATTGTTCCTTTTGCCGCCAAAGCACTTCATCCGGCAAATATGGGTTTTCTTTGTTATCAAAAGCTACCCTTAAAATATATTTTTCAGGAATTAATTTATCCCTATCCGGCTGTTTGTCAGATGGTCTGATATGCATTGTCGTATTAAGAAAATCCTTATCAAGAAAAGGCACTCTTGCTTCAATACCATGAGCCATGGTTGATTTATCAGCACGCAGGCAGTCGGCAGTTGAAAGATTTTGGACACGCCGTATTAGTTCTTTTTGAAACTCTATGGCATTTGGCGCATTATGGAAATAAAGATATCCTCCAAAAATTTCATCTGCCCCCTCGCCTGACAGTACTGTTTTTATTCCTGTTGATTTTATATATTTTGACAAGAAATACATAGGTGTAGCGGCCCTGATTGTGGTAACATCATAAGTTTCAAGATGCCAAATAATTTTTTTAATGGCTTCAATTCCCTCTTCTACACTAAAAACCACATTATGATGCTTTGTTCCAATGAAATCTGCAACTTTTTTAGCAGCTAATAAATCAGGTGCTAATGCATCAACACCTACTGAAAAGGAATGTAACTCACTATCCTTAGGTAATAAGCGCATAGCAATTGAAGCAATCAAACTTGAGTCAAGCCCTCCTGATAGTAATACACCTAAAGGTACATCAGTCATTAAACGTTTTTTTGTAGCCAGTATTAATGCATTTTCCAGCTTATTAAGATCCGTTTTATCTTTTGCAACAAAAGGATTTTCCCAATCGGGCTTAAAATATTTAACAAAACCCGTTTGTGGTGTATAATAATGTCCCGGAGGAAAAGCTTCCATTTCAAAACACTGATCAGAAATAGCCTTCATTTCAGATGCAAAATACATTTTTCCTGATTTATCAGTACCATAATATAAAGGTTTCACCCCTATTGGATCTCTTGCTGCCATATATGTGTCGTTGTCTACAACAACAAAAGCAAAAACACCATCCAGATAATTACAAAATTCAAAGCCATATTCTTTATATAAGGCAACAACAACCTCACTATCTGATTTAGTTTTAAAAGGGTAATTATTTAATTGGCTTCTAATTTCTTCATGATTATATATTTCACCATTATGTACCATCCACACATCACCATCTGAAGTAATTGGTTGAATACCCGTATTAAGATCAATAATAGATAAACGTTCATGCGATAGTACCGACCCATTTTTTGTTTGCACCAAACCATTTTCGTCCGGTCCACGATGAGTCATTCTTTTTGATAAGTTTCTAATTTCTTCTTGATTGTTTTCACCAATTACTGTTAAAATCCCACACATAAAAATTGTTTTTACTTAAATTTTAGAATAATCTTTTATTTTGTTACTTTTATTGCTGAAAAAGTGTGAAAATAAAATTACACGGGTCAAAAATAGTGAGTATGATTATTAATACCAAATATATTAACGATTATATTATATTTAAGCATAACTAACTTTCATAATAAAAGCAAACACATGTATTATAAGTTAATTTGATTATTATTGATAAATAAAATGGAAAAGAACTTACATATTGACGTATTAGACAGAAAAATACTTTCGATTTTGGTTAAAAATGCCAAAACGCCTTTTCTGGAAGTAGCTA
>Ga0164315_10004682_pt1 | contig 10624 bp, 10 predicted proteins | sample GuaBasSedimGuay6_FD_113737 | JGI IMG/M metagenome (GOLD analysis project Ga0164315, IMG submission 113737) | Subseafloor sediment microbial communities from Guaymas Basin, Gulf of California, Mexico - Guay6, Core 4569-2, 0-3 cm | ecosystem: Environmental > Aquatic > Marine > Hydrothermal vents...
TATGCCCACCTTTTCTAAGGACTTTATATGTTCTAACTGAATTTCACCATTGGGCATCGGGCCTACATTGAGCAATAAATTGCTACCATAACCTGCCGATCGAATGATATATTGAACCAATTCTTTTTCTGATTTGTGTTTATTGTCTTTTAGGTTAAATCCCCATGAGCCATTAATAGTTTCACATACTTCCATTGGCAATTCACCAACATCCGAGGCATTGGTACCCCAGCCTGTAGTATTTGACCGGGTAAATCTCTTTCAAACATCTGAAAATCTTCCCCTTCTATAGGTGCCAGATGGTGGTTATTACCAATTAAACATTGTGGTTGTAGATCATGAATTAGCTTATAAATTTCCTCGTAATGCCAGTCTACTTTTACTTTGCCATATTTTTCTCCATCCCATTCCTTTTGATCCCAATGTCCATCAAACCAAATCCCGGCTATTTCTCCGTAATTAGTCAATAATTCAGTTAGCTGGGCTTTCATAAATATAATATATTCCTCCCAGTTTCCATCAGCCCTTCCAGGGATTTTAGTTCCGGTTCTACCTCTTGGAAAATAATTATCATCATGCCAATCTAATAAAGAGTAGTAAAAAAATAATTTTATTCCTTCTTTTTTACAGGCAGCGGCAAGAGGTTTTAAGATATCTTTTTTGTAAGGTGTTTTTTTTACGATGGTATAATCTGTGACCTGTGAGTCAAACATGGAAAAACCGTCATGGTGTCTACTGGTAATAGTGATGTATTTCATCCCGGCGTCTTTCGCCATCTTTACCCATTCCTCTGCATCAAAATCTATGGGATTAAAAAATGAAGGTAGTTTTTCATAGTCATCGATAGAAATATTTTGATTGTTCATTACCCATTCTCCATCGCCTAAAACACTATAAACACCCCAATGAATAAATAATCCAAATTTTGCTTCCTGAAACCATTGTCTCGCCTCCATATTTTCATTTGTGGGAACATAGTTTTGCTGTGCAATAATTGGTTGGAAAATAATGAGAAACACAGATATACTTAAAAATCTTTTCATGACTTATTTTTATTTTGTGATTGTAATTTTTCTTGCCAGATGACGCTTTTTGGAAACTCATAATCATCCAGTGACTTTTTCTTCATTGTAATACTGTACCCCGGTAGCTCAGGAGGCATATATGCCCCATTCCTTATAATGACAGGGTCTAAAAAATGTTCGTGTAAATGGTCTACATATTCAATTATTCTTCCATCTAATGATCCGCTGATTGCTATAAAATCGATCATTGATAAATGTTGAACATATTCGCACAGTCCCACACCCCCTGCATGTGGACATACAGGAATGTTAAATTTGGCAGCCATCAATAAAATCGCCAGCACTTCATTTACTCCTCCTACACGACAACTATCTATTTGGCATATTTCTATTGCACCGGCTTGCATCAACTGTTTGAACATTACCCTGTTCTGACAATGTTCACCTGTTGCGACTTTTATTGGTTTTACTGCTTTTGCTATTTTGGCATGACCTAAAATATCATCGGGACTCGTTGGTTCCTCGATCCAATACGGATTAAATTCTTTTAAAGCTTCCATATTTGAGATAGCCTCATCTACGTCCCATTTTTGGTTGGCATCCATCATCAGCTGCAGATCGTTACCAATTTCTTCCCGTATTATTGCCGCTCTTCTCCTGTCATCTTTAAGGTCAGCGCCAACTTTAATTTTCATGTGCTTAAAACCTTCTGCTTTTGCTTCTTTGCACAACCTCTTCATTTTTTTGTCGGAATATCCCAACCACCCGGCGGAGGTAGTATAGGCAGGGTATCCATTCTTCAATAATAACGCTATTCGTTCTTGTTTGGTAGATTCATTTTTTTTCAAAATAACCAAAGCTTCTTCCGGTGTTATGGCATCTGTAATATAAGTAAAATCTATACATTTCACCAATTGTTCCGGCGTCATATCAGCCAATAACCTCCATAATGGTTTTTGTTTTATTTTGCCGTACAGATCCCAGACAGCGTTGACTATGGCTCCCGTGGCCAAATGAATTACTCCTTTTTCCGGTCCTAACCATCTCAACTGGCTATCCCCGGTTATCATTTTCCAAAATTTACCCATATCATCAATAAAGGAATTCAAGGTTTTTCCAATAATTAAATACGACAGTGATTTTATAGCTGCAACGCATATTTCATTTCCTCTACCAATAGTGAATGTAAGTCCATGGCCCTCTACCCCTTCCGGATGATTTGTTTTTAAAATAACATAGGCGGCTGAATAATCCGGATCCGGATTCATGGCGTCAGAGCCATCCAAAGACAGGCTCGTTGGAAACCGAATATCTTTTACTTCTATACCTGTTATTCTTATGAGGTTCATTATTTATACTTTGAGAATGTATAATATTGATTATCTGTATCAAGCAAATTTAGGAATCAATATGATGAATTGCTACTACTCAAAAAACCCATTATGATACTATTATTGCTTAATTGAATATTATCAAATAAATATAGCAATAATAACGATACTAATAGGTGATATGGAGCTTTGAATAATCAGAAGGAGAACAGCTCATGGCTTTTTTAAACTGTCTGTTAAAGTTAGATAAATTATTAAATCCCGATTCATAACATATTTCCGAAATACTGTTTTTATTTTCTATCAGTAATTTACAAGCATATCCGATACGTACCTCGAGTAAATACTCTGTAAATGTTTTCCGATGAACTCGTTTAAAAAACCGACTGAATGCTGAAGGATCCATATTGGCTATTTCAGCAACATCGCTTCGCTTTATGTCGTCTTTAAAATTCTTAACAATATATTCGTATACTTTGTCCAAATTATTTCTACCTGTTTTTTTGAATGAATTTATAAAACCACTACTCGACAACAGCGTGTGATCATTATTTTTAGCCAAATAATTTAGCAATTTTATAAACTTCATTGTTTTGTCGAATGGGGTCAATTCATGAATATTTTTTATCTGATTAATGAACCAGTTTAAATCTCCCGAAAATTTAATTCCCTGACTTGATCTTTCTAATAGTTTCGCTATAGAAACCATCTCAGGCATTTTTAAAAAATCCTTTCCTGCAAAATCTTCATTAAAATGTATTGCAATTGCCTCTGCTTCCAAAGTGGAGTTTGTTTCAAAATATTCTTTGTCATTCAACCACATGTGTGGCAAATTTTTTCCTATCAGTACAACTTCTCCTTCACAAAATTGTTCAATATTATCACCAATAAACCTTGTGCCGGTACTTTTTAAGATGACCACTAATTCTAATTCCGCATGATGGTGCCAAACTTTTAGGAAATTAGGAAATCTGTGATTCCGTACTGTAAAAGACTTATTTGGCGAACTACTTCTATCTATTAGCAGTGGTTTCAAAATGTTATGGTTTTATTTTTTATTAATTTTTCATGTTCCGCTTTTGATAATGAGAAGGCCTAGTTTAGCATGTCAGATGTTCATTTGACTGCTTCCCGTATCTTTTGATACGAATTCAAGATACTCATGTTGCATATTTCATTTGACACCTCTATCGCTTCGGCGGAGATAGTTTTATTGATAAATCTTTGCATTTCTCCAGGAATTCCGTGGCATCCCATAATCTCGGGACGGAGCTTGCCGCGGCAGGCAGGGAATTCTTTCGATTAACACAAGTCCTAAAAGTACAAAATTCATTAGTACAACAAAAATTGAAATCCGAAGAATATAAAGATATCCCCTCTCGTTATTCCTTGAGAATTTGTTGAGATACCTAGAACTTAAACTTGTTTAATTACATGTTTTATAGGCGTATATTAGCAGAAGGTGCCAAACAGATAAATGCGTATAATTTATCATAACTTTAAATAATTTTATATTTTGCTGAGTTTTCCTTTTCTTTGTCATGAATGAAACAGGAAAATTCAAAAAATATTATCAAATTAATAAGAGGTGGAGATCAGTTGGTTTTAAGGAAAATCTATGATGAGAACAGAGAAGCTTTTATTAAGTTTTCGAGAAAATATAATATAGAAAAATACGATGCTATTGATATCTATCAAGACGCGATTATCGTATTGTACGAGAACATTGCAAATGGAAAAATTTCAGATCTAAACAGTAAGGTTTCTACTTACTTATTTGCCATTGGAAAATATAAAATTTTTCAAATGCACAGGGATAATTCTAAGGTTGAATTAACAAATGAATTCTTTCTCGAAGATGAAAATGTATATTTGGATGTTAACCTTTACAATGAGAAGTTAACTAATCAGCAGGACTTGTTAAATAAGTACTTTTCGCAATTAGGTAATAGATGTAAAGAAATTTTAAAATTATTTTATTATGAAGGGTATACTTTGGATGAAATAATTAATATTTTAAATTATAGCGATAAAAAAGTATTAAAAAGTCAAAAATCTCGATGCATGAGACAGCTTAAAGACTGGATAAAAAAGGAGTTATGAGTAAAACAGATTTGATCGAGAAATATTTTAGTAATTCGTTAAGTCCTAAGGAACAATTGAAGTTCAACGAACTATTGCGTACAGACGAGAAATTTAAAATTGAACTTGACTTTCAAAAGGATTTACAGAAGGTAATTTACAGGAATCAGAGAAATGACCTTAAAAAGGTGCTACAAAATTTTGAACAGCATAAACCACTTGTAAAATTATTGAACATATCCAAAAAATGGTTAGTTGCCGCTTCCATACTGCTAATCGTTGGTCTGGGATATATTTTCCTAAAAAATGATAATTATTCTTCTCCGGATGATTTATTTGTTCAAAACTATGAACCTTACCGGAATATTGTTCTCCCAGTTGCGCGGGGTGCTACTTCAAATACAATTGAGCAAAGTGCATTTGTTGCTTATGAAAATGGAAATTATCGTAAGGCGATCAACTTATTTAATTCCGTACCCAATAAAAATGATCAGTATATACAATTTTACAAAGCGATGTGTTATATGTCTTTAAACAAGCCCAAGGACGCCATTTCTTTACTAAAAATTATAACAGAATCAGATTATAATCTCAATTCTGGAATTAACTTTAAAGAATTAGCAAATTGGTATTTGGCCTTGGCCTATTTAGATCTGGGTGAAATTGAAAGGGCAAAAAAACAATTTTCAGTTATAGCTAGTGACACTGATAATGTATATAAGAAAGAGGTGTCCGGGAAAATCCTTAAATCCTTAAACTAGACTTATATATTCTTAACCCGCATTCCAAGTATAATAGATCCGAACAAAAGGAATCCGCTAATGAAATAATATTTGTCATTTTTTATTGGTGCCAAAGAATTTATATTCCCATTTAAAACAAAACCTGACCAGTAATAAGGATGTCTTAAATTTGGGTCTGTGGTAGCTGCTAAATAATCAAGTTTAGCATTTTTCAATGCTTCATTCTTCAGCTCGCCATCTTTAAGATGTTCATAAAAGAATACCATTATCTTTTTTGTCTCCTTATCCGGTATTTTCCATAAACTCATCACAACAGATGGGACACCAGAATAATTAAACGCCCTTGCTATACTCATCACTCCTTCTCCTTTTTCAAGTTTGCCAAAACCAGTATTACAAGCACTCAGAACGGCTAAATTTGCTTTGATATCGGAGACATAAATAGTAGAAGAGGTTAACGCTCCATCGCTAAAAATTAGTTTATTATACAAAGGATTATCGTAATTTATTTCAACATGCATGGCCAAATGTACAATAGAATTTTCCTTAGACTGTTCTAAAAAATTACTTAGGCTGGAGTTGGTTCCAACAAAGACCTTTCCATTGAACATCTCCGAAATTTCTGAAGTCTCATCCAAATTAGAAGAGAGAGAATTATTAGAATTATACTTCGGAGAAAACCCGACCCAATAATTAGGTAATTTATAATCGAAATATTTGTTTTTTAGTTCCATATAAAGATGAGCGGAACCTGAATAACTAATCGTAAAGTTTTCAATTAAAAATTCCTTATTTTCATTTTGTAAGACTTCAAAAGGAATATAATTTAGTACATCATCCGGAATGATTATCATTTTAGGTTTCGAACTATTAATCTGTTGACTCAGTAAATAAAGGTATAATTCTTCGCTGGTACCATCAATATTTTCTCTGTTCAGTAACTCATTTTTTAATTTGGTTACCTTATTAGCAATTTTATCAGATACGTTCCCTTTCAAAAAAGTAACATTATCTTTTGTAATATTAAAAGTGTATAGATTTTTTTCTCCCAGAAAATAGGTGATCATTTGTGTTTCTTCATCCAGATCATTTTTAATATTTGAAATACTGAAAATTTTGTTCCGATATTTTAATCCGGCGTACTCGGGATAAGTTATGTCAAAAGCATTTTGCAAACTATCTAATTTATGACTAACTAAATCCCTTTGATTCACGAGTTTACCGAGAGTCCGTTTATCCGGTTCGCTGCCAGAATTCTCATAATAGAGGTCTAAATTTATTTGAGCCAGTGATTGTTTAAATTGCCGTTCTAAGGTTAGTATTTCTTCCGGGATATTGGCATATTTTTTAAATTGGGAGTTTTGTATACCTTCAAGTAGAGAAGCATTTCTATTGGTTTCTGACAACTGAAACGCTTTATTTAAATATTTCTGATCCTTTTTACCTTTGTGATATAATGACCAACAGGTGTTCAAGCCATTTTCAAAAACTCCTCTGTAATTATTTGCTACATATATTCTTGATCTATCAGAAGTGAACTTTTTCTGTATAAATTTTATCAAATCCAGTTTTTTGTCAATAAGCTCATATTTTGCCTCAAGAGATATTGTGTTGCCTGTTTGCTTATATATTTTCTCATAAAACCTACTCTTTAACATTAAGGCTTCCAAGGCGCCTATCGGATCAATAATACCTTCTAAATTGTCATCTAAATAGTAACATGACCTAAGTGATCCATCAATATATGATTTAAAATTGGCTAGGTCATTTAGTAATAGTGCTCTTTTTGCCTGCAGATTATATATTCCAGTAATTTCTTTATGTTCTTTGCCAAACACAGATAGTTTATATTCTAAGGCATTCAAAAGTAACTCAGAAGCAAGATCAAGTTTAATATTTTGATCAATATATTATTTTGCCAGATAAGTTTTGGCGGTGGATAAAGAATACAATAGCCCGGTTCTTTCGCCAATTACAAGCGCCTGTTTATAATATAATTCCGCTTGGTCATATTGTTTATCCAATGCGTATGTATTGGCCAAATCACAATTGCTTTCACAAGTCCACCTGTGATTAATGCCAAAATATTTCTCCCTGATCTTTAAGCTTTTATGAAGTAATTGAATAGATTCATTATATTTTTTTTTGGATACTAAAATGTTGGCATAAGCAGTGTAAACAAAAGTCATTTCCGGGTGAAATTCTCCATGTACTTCTAAACCAATTTCCATTGCTTTATCTGCATATTTTTCCGCTTCATTGATATCTTTATTATCGAAATAGCCTTGCGACAATCCGACATATATAGCGGGCAAAAACGAATAGTCATTTTTACTTTGTAATAAAAATTTTTCTGCCTCTTTATATAGTTTAATAGCATTATGAGACATGGCTAATTCTTTATAGACACTTGCTAAATTATAGGATGAACCGGCAAGTTTACCGCTGTCAACGCTAATCTTTTTCTTCAAATCATAAGACTTTTCATAATAAATTTTAGCACTATCATAATTCGTTAAGAAATAATATCCCAAGCCCAGCAAATCGTAGGATTCGGCAATATAGCTGCTGTCTTTTGTACTAATAAATCTTTCCAGGGCAGTTCGGGCAGAAGCGATGGACGCTGTATATTTCCCTAAATTAATTTCGATTTTGCCTTTGTTCAGGTCAGTGAGTGCTATTAAAAAATTATTATGAGTATTGCTTTCTAAAGCACCATGAAGATTATTAATCCTTTCATATGCATCATCATATTTTCCTTCTTCATTTTTTTCAAGTGCATCCCCTATTTTTTCAACCACAAATAAACTATCTGAGAGCTGAGAAAAACCAAATATTGGAAATAGAAAAAATATAAAGAAGAAATTTTTACCTGCACACATGAGGTAAATTTACAAATTTTATTTTTTGTTATGATCCGGGCTTAAATGTGATTGCGCAAACTCTTCCAGTTCCAGGTACCATTCTTCCCCAAATTTTCTAATCAAAGCCTGTTTCACAAATTTATATACAGGGACTTGCAGTTCTTTTCCTAAAGTACAAGCATCATCACAAACTTGCCATTGATGATAATTAACAGCAGAAAATTCGCTATAATCTTTTATTCGAATTGGGTATAGATGACAAGATAATGGCTTTTTAAAGGATACTTCATCCCGGTTATAGGCTTCCTCAATTGCACATAGAGCAACTTTTTTTTCGTCAAAGATCACATAGGCACAATCTGCTCCGTTTATTAAGGGGGTCTCGAATTCACCGTCTTCATTTGTAATGAATGTCCCTTGTTCTTCAATTGCATTTACTCCTTCATTTCGAAGAAATGGTTTTATTTTCGGATATATTTCTTTTAATATTTTTGTTTCCTTTTTCTCCAGAGGGGCACCGGCATCTCCTTGAACACAACATGCGCCTTTGCAGGCACTTAAATTACACATAAAATCTTTTTCCAAAATATCTTCGGAAATAATGGTTTTACCTAACTGAAACATCTATGACTCTTGAAATTATTTTACAAAAATACATCCTTTTTTATAACTGAGTTCTACCTAAGATTTGATTCACAGAAAACCAAGAGTGCAATAAATTTGATGCTAAAAAACAGGAAGATATAACGGGTTATATCAAGTGATTTTTAGTTCGAAGATGTTGTACTATTGGTTTTCCAGCAAGCGGGCTTAGATAATTATACCCTATACTTCCTTAGATTTCCTTGAATTATTCAGACCTGCCCGACTTTGTCATTCAGGTGGGTAGTCCATCAAAAATTTGAATCGTCTAGAATATAATTATCTGAAGCTGTGTGTAAAGTTTTGGTCGAACTCAGTTAATATTTGTGAATTATATATATTTGCCAAAATTTAAAAAGCAATTTATGGAATTTAATCTGAAGGAAATAATTACGGCAACAATGATATTATTTGCCGTTATTGATATCATTGGAAGTATTCCAATTATTATTGATTTACGACAAAAAGTAGGCCATATTCAATCGGAAAAAGCCTCCTTTATTGCGATGCTAATTATGATATTATTTCTATTTTTAGGATCTCAAATATTACTGTTAATTGGTATAGACGTGTACTCTTTTGCGGTAGCCGGTTCATTTGTGCTCTTATTTTTGGCACTCGAAATGATTTTGGGAGTGCAGCTATACAAAGAAGAATCTCCGGAAACAGCGAGTGTGGTGCCTTTGGCTTTTCCCTTAATTGCAGGTGCAGGAACAATGACAACGATATTATCATTAAAAGCCGAGTTTCATACGATCAATATCATCATAGCCATTATATTGAATATGATATTTGTTTATGCCATTTTGAAATCATCAACAAAAATTGAAAAGTTAATTGGAAATGCGGGAATTAATGTAATTCGTAAAATTTTTGGTGTAATTTTGTTGGCTATTGCAGTGAAGCTCTTCGCTTCTAATGTTCAAGTGTTATTCAAATAAAAATATAGAGAATGTTATACGACGTTTTAATTATTGGAGGAGGTGCAGCAGGTATGTCATGTGCCCTGGTATTAGGTTCTGCGGGAAATAAACCCTTTGCATCAGATAAAAAAATTGGGATTATAATACATCAAAAAAGTTCTGCTTTGGAAAGTGGTTTGTTCAATAATGTCTTAGGGGTTTCACCGGGTACGACCGGAAAAGAAATTTTAAAAAATGGGAAAGAACACCTGGCACAATTATATCCTCAGGTAGATCAAATTGAAAAGGAAAAAGTATTAAAAATAATTCATCATCCGGATCATTCTGAAGTCATCACTAATAAAAATAAGTATTCTTCGAAAATAATAGTCGTTGCTGTTGGCCCCTCCAATTTATTCCAAATAGAAGGCTTAATGCATTTTGTGGAAGCCCATGGAAATTTACCTCCTAAAAAGGAAAGAATTCAATTAAAAAACACCAACCATAAAGTAGCAGATAATATCTATGTTGCAGGTGTTCTTGCGGGTTGGAGAAGTCAATTTGCAATCGCAGCGGGTAGTGGGGCTCAGATTGCAACAGATATTTTAACGGTTTGGAATGGAGGCAATACGACTATGATACATGACACTATGGAGTAATGGAATAGCCTTCTTCTTCCAGCTCAATAATTTTTTCGAGCATTTTATCGTTTTGATTTAAAATTTGATAAAATGCATTATCATCATAGATTTGTTGTACAAATAAGGCTTTTAAATACATGTTGATATTTTGATACTCGGGCTCTTTTTGATCTGCATTTTCTATCTCAAGACTCAATAAATACTTATCAAAAATTTTATTTTCTAAATAATACTTATGTACGAAGTCATCAAAAGACAATGCCTCGAAATCATTTCTGTGTGTGTCAATATAACCAAATACAAAATTATTTAATGTTCTGTAATGCATTGAATTAAAATACCTTGTAGTGTCGATAGGTACAAAAACATCAGGAATAATTCCACCACCGCCATA
>Ga0164315_10004683_pt1 | contig 10622 bp, 6 predicted proteins | sample GuaBasSedimGuay6_FD_113737 | JGI IMG/M metagenome (GOLD analysis project Ga0164315, IMG submission 113737) | Subseafloor sediment microbial communities from Guaymas Basin, Gulf of California, Mexico - Guay6, Core 4569-2, 0-3 cm | ecosystem: Environmental > Aquatic > Marine > Hydrothermal vents >...
AGTCCCGATGGGTACAGGTCTGGTAATGGAATGTCTAAAGGCAAACCCTGACACCGTTGATGACGATTGCGAGAAAGCTTTAGCAGAGACTTCTGAAATAGTTAAGATGACTAAATAAGCAACACCCCTGGCCAGCAGCTTACTGTCAGGCCAGGTACAAAAGCCGGTGGGCTTATTGACACCGGCTTTTTGTTGAAGCAAGGGCACCACCACTTGTTACCATGGACATAAGATAGACGGCTACAAGGTGGCTACAAGACAGCCATAAACAGGTATTCTCGTTGCCCCATGCACCGGTCAATATAGTTTTACTACCATGTGAGCCAGCGTAGTACGAATGGGTTTTCCTGGCGTACGTAGATTCTGCGAATTTCATCACCGATCAAAATGGCCAGCGCAAAAGGAATACTCAGGGCCAGATGCCAGGGCGCTAACGGTGCGGTGCCAAAAAAAGTGTTTAGCGCAGGAATATAGCTGATGCCCGCTAGCAACAATAGTTCTGTGGCAATACCAATCCATACCAGCTTGTTAGAGAATAAACCCACGGTGAAAAGGCTTTGTCGACGGGTTCGACAGATCAGTACGTCTGCGATCTGACAGATAATAATAGATGCAAAAAAGGCAGTGATCGCAGTCCGGTAAACTGGATCGTCAGGTCCCAGCTGTTGCCCCCATTGCCAGCCGTTGGTATAGAGCACGGTGAAATAGCTAAAAAATCCTGCAGCGGCCTGGATCATGCCGACAATACCGTAGCTCATAAACAGCAGATTTCTGGTCAACAATCGTTCTGAGCGGGAGCGGAGCGGCTTTTTCATGACATCAGTTTCTGGCTTCTCTGCCCCCAGGCCCAATGCCGGAAGTATGTCGGTACCCAGATCGATAGCCAATATCAGCACTACGGTTAGTGGCAGAGGTACATCAAGCAATACAAAAGCAATAAAAGGCAAAATTTGTGGGATGTTACTGGTGAGTATGTAGGCGATAAACTTTTTAATGTTTTCAAATATAGTACGGCCTTCTTCGACAGCAGCGACAATGGTGGCGAAATTGTCATCCATCAATATCATGTCACTGGCTTCCTTTGCCACATCGCTCCCCTGGATACCCATGGCGACACCCATATCAGCGTTTTTAAGGGCTGGCGCATCGTTTACCCCGTCGCCGGTAACTGTGACCACTTCACCTTTTTTCTGCAGGGCTTTTACAATTTGCAGTTTCTGCGCGGGCGATATCCTTGCAAATACCAGTTCCTGTTCATCGAGCAGGACTGACAACTCTTCTTCGTTCATCGCCGCTAGCTCGTCGCCCTGGACGACCCTGCCGTCATGGGTGATCAGTCCGATTTGCTCAGCTATGGTTTTAGCGGTAAGGCCAAAATCTCCGGTGAGCATAAAAACGCGAATACCCGCGCGATGACATAAGGCTAATGCATCTGGAACCTCTGCTCGCGGAGGATCCAGCATGCCGGCAATACCGACAAATATGTAGCCCCTCTCAGGGCAGGTTTCATCTTCTGTCGGCTGGTAGGCAAACCCCAGGCATCGCTCGCCACTACTGGCCATCTCATTAAGAGTTTGGTTAAACCAGTTTTTGCTCTGATCATCCAGTTCAGTAAGCTTACCGTTGATCAATAGCCTGTCGCAAAGTGAAAACACGACTTCCGGTGCGCCCTTTAGGTAAGCTTCGTTGCCCGTGCCACCGGGCGTCGGATGAAGGGTAACCATATATTTTGTGGCAGAGGAAAATGGACGCTCGTCAATTCGAATGCAGGGAGTTAGCTCCTCAAGCTGGCCCATATCTCGGGCGCAGCCTAATAATGCAGCTTCTGTCGAATCGCCCATAAAGCCACTATCAGTCAGTTGTGCGTTGTTGCACAGGGTCATGATCCTGTGCAGATGCTTTAGCTCACTACCAGCAATTTTGTCGCCCACGCCAAAGGAATAACTTTTATCGATAGTGACAATCCGGTGTACTGAAATGCGGTTTTGAGTGAGGGTGCCTGTTTTGTCGGTGCAGATCACTGTGGTACTACCCAGAGTTTCGACACTTTCTAGATTCTTGATCAGCGCCTGCTTGCGCGCCATACGCTTGCTCGCCATGGTCAGCGCCAGTGTGACTGTGGGTAGTAAACCTTCGGGAACATTGGCGACGATAATGCCAATCGCAAAGATCAGACTGCCAATAGAGTCTTTACCAATGGCGATGCTGACCAGAAAAAACAACGTGCCTAGCGTCATGGCTATAGCACTAATAATTTTTATGAAGTGTTGAAGCTCTTTTCTGATAGGTGTTTGGGCGGTATCCACATCTTTGGTGAGCTGGACAATCTTGCCGATCTGGGTGTCCATCCCCGTGGCGCAAACCAGTACCTCGGCGTCACCGTTTTGCACGAGAGAGCCGGAAAAACCATGTTGCGACTTTCCAACAGGTTTTTGTGACTGGCATTACTGTCCAGCATAACCGGCTCGCTTTCTCCGGTGAGACTACTCATGTCCACTTTGAGTTCATTGCAGCTGAGCAAACGTCCATCAGCCGGGATCTTGTCCCCTTCGAACAGGAGCATGATATCTCCGGGCACCAGTTCGGAAGCCTCTACCTGGTAAACTTTATCGTCGCGGCGAACGCGTACTGTCGCCGGCATCATTTCCCTGAAGCTGTCCATGATTTTTTCGCTCTGGTATTCCTGGACAAAGGTGAACAGGGCATTGAGACATACCACGCCAAACAGTGCGCTGGCGATATAGAGGTTACCAAGTCCTGGATCCAGCCGTTCGGCTACCAGTGCAAGACCGCCGCCAATCATTAACAGAATTGCAAAGAAATTCCCGAATTGTCGTAGAAAGCGTACATAGACGGGTGTTTCCTGTTTGACTCGTAGCTCATTGGGCCCAAATTTTTTCTGCCGTTCGGCGATTTGTTGGTCATTGAGCCCTTTATCTGAACTGCAGATAACATTGCTTAGTTGATCTATCGGTTGAAGATGAACGTCGGGCATCGGAGCATTTGAGGCGGTATTAAAAGAAGAATTCATGGCTTGATCTGAGGTTCCCTGTTTACCAAAAATAGTTATAAAGGTTATGTAAATTGGTTACGAAGACTAGCTATACAGAGTTTTTAAGGGTAGTGCACCACTGTTACATATTCCTTACAGGTTATATTTGATTCCTGTCAAAATACTCTGTGCCTGCAAACTGAATGTATAAAGCATGTGGGGCACAAATAAAAATATCCTGCCTGCACTGGACTTCCCAGTCTTTTCTAGACGCCTTCTAGCCTCGCAAAATAGGCTTCTTCAAACTAAGCGCTTACGCGTATTATGTACACTAATTTGTCTGCGGGTGAACAGGCTTAATGAACGACCTGGGGTGGTTGGTGGTAACCCTGCATGTCCTTGCCGCATCAGCTGCATCGTGGCATGCATTGCTGTATAAGCGCGACTCTCGTGCCGCATTAGGCTGGATCAGCGTGTGTGTTTTGTTTCCTATTGCGGGTCCGCTGTTGTACTGCCTGCTGGGGGTTAACCGGGTAGAGAATCGCGCGCGTATGGAGGGCGATAAAAAGGTCAGGCGTCGTTTCGTGGATTTTGAACGGGGCGCGGGGCTAATGCCGCCCGAGAAACGGGATGGTGGTGTTGTTGCCAGTGGGCAATTCGGGTTACAACAGGCCACTCTGGCTATTACCGGGCAGCGTTTGAGTACAGGTAACCAGGTGCAGATTCTGTACAACGGCGAAGGTGCTTATCCGCCGATGCTAGCAGCAATAGCACAGGCAGAATATTCCATTTGTTTGACCACCTATATTTTCGAAACGAACGAGACTGGCAGGCAGTTTATGAAAGCTCTGGGTGATGCCGCAGCTCGAGGCGTTGATGTCCGGGTCATGATTGATGGTATGGGGGAAAAATACTCCTTTCCCCGTGCTGTACGTTTACTAAAGCGGGTCGGTGTACGAACCTGTCGTTACAATCCGCCCCGGCTGATACCGCCCACGTTTTCAGTCAATCTCCGTAATCACCGCAAGATTCTAGTGGTGGATGATTCCCTGGGGTTCACCGGCGGGATAAACATTGGCGACCGGCATTTAACAGATAATCCTGAAGTAAAAGAGCCGGTCGCAGATATCCACTTTTCATTTAAAGGCCCATTTGTAGCACAGCTAGTGGCGATCTTTAATGATAGTTGGGCAGAGACGACAGGGCGGACACTACCAAAAGTGCCTGCCGATAGTCCAGCAAAGAGGGATGTCGAAGGTGTTGCCAGTTGCCGCGCCATTGTCGACGGTCCGGATGAAAATCTTGATCGCCTGGCATTGGTTCTGCAGGCAGCGGTGACTTCAGCGCAGCGCAGCGTCCTCATCATGACACCATACTTTTTACCCTCGCCAGGTTTGATCGGCTGCTTGCTAGGTGCTGCTTTGCGGGGCGTCAAGGTACAGATTGTTCTGCCTGGGGAAAATAACCTGCCCTATGTCCATTGGGCAACTCGCAATATGTTGTGGGAGCTGTTGTTCTACCACGTTGAAGTGTTTTATCAGCCGCCGCCGTTTGCTCACTCCAAACTGTTTATGGTCGATGAGGACTATGTGTTGATCGGGTCAGCCAATATCGATCCGCGCAGTCTGCGGCTCAATTATGAGTTGGGTGTGGAAATTTACGATCAAAAATTAAATGAACAACTGTGCAATCATTTTCGACAGGTGATCGATGTCTCCACGCCGGTCACTTTACAGGAAGTTGATGGTCGATCATTGCCAGCGAGAACCAGGGATGCCTTTTGTTGGTTATTTTCTCCTTATCTATAGCCGCACCATCTACAGGTCAACTCAGATCAACAAAAGCCCATCAGAGATATCTCCACTGGAGACAGTTCGATAAATAGTTCGCCTATCCGACAATAGAACGCTTGGAAATTTCTTCCAGCATCACCTCGGTGGCACCGCCGCCAATGCTTTGTACCCGTGCATCCCGCACCATACGCTCAATGGCGCTTTCGCGGATGTAACCAAAGCCGCCATGGAATTGCTGGCAGGTGTACATAGTTTCGTTGACTAATTCGCAGCAAAAGGCTTTGGCCATAGACACTTCTTTAACGCAATCTTGACCCATAGAGTCCAGCCAGGCAGCGTGATAAGTGAGCTGCCGACCGGCTTCGACCTTGGCCTGCAACATGGCGAGGCGTTGGCGAATGGTTTGTTTGTCCCACAGGGTTTCACCGAAGGCTTTGCGCTCTTGCACATATTGCAGAGTGATCTCCAGGGCTTTAGCGGCTTCGCCTATGGATTGCGCTGCCAGCACGGTGCGCTCATTCTGGAAGTTTTTCATAATTGAATAAAAGCCCTTATTCAATTCGCCAAGAATGTTTTCTTTCGGCACCCGGCAATTATCGAAAACCAGTTCGGCGGTATCGGAGCTGCGCCAGCCCTGTTTGTCGAGGGCGCGACTGACGGAAAAGCCATCCATACCTTTTTCAACGATAAAGATGGTAATGCCGCGAGAGGCTTTAACGGTCGTGTCAGTTTTTGCTGCAACGAAATAGACATCGCCCTTAACACCGTTGGTGATAAACATTTTTGCGCCGTTGAGCACATAACTGTCACCATCTTCAACTGCCGTGGTGCGCATGCCCTGCACGTCGGAGCCAGCGTCTGGCTCAGTTACGGCAACCACACAGATCTTTTTGCCGCTTATCAGGTCTGGCATGTATTTGTCTTTCTGGGCTTTGTTACCAAAGTTTTCCAGGTGGGGCGATGCCATATCGGTGTGCACCATGACAGTTGCCACAAAGCCGCCAAAGGTGGAGCGGCCCAGTTCTTCAGCAAGAATAACGCTACTCAGCGTGTTCATATTGCTACCGCCATATTCCTCGCCATAACGAATACCGAGGAGCCCCAGGTCGCCCATTTTTTTCAGTACATCCCGGGGCACGAAACCGTCTTCTTCCCACTGCTCACCGTTGGGTACTATCTCCTGCTCGACAAATCGACGGATTTGCTCACGGAGCATGTTTTGTTCTTCGGAAAAATACAGTTGGTTCATGGTTTGCCTCGGTTAGTGTCTATTTGCTTAGTTTGTCGGAGCCTGTTGTGTGCATGCCTGTTAGTTAAAGATGCCCTTAGCGCCGTCCGGGTTGATCCTATTGAGTAAATATACATCGCTGGACAGTTGGGTAGCACGGAAAAATATATCGCCATGGAGACAACAAAGCGTAGCGAAACCTCTGGCAATGCCAGACCAGACAATTATCGCAGTGAAAAGGAACAGCGTCCATGTCGCTATCCTTGTCATGTTTCCTCGTGAGGGAGATATTTTTCGCTGTTGCTCAACAAACGTATTCCCAATAAACGTGTTGACATTCGTAGGGCCGAGGTTATTCTTGTTGTTAACGTAGCTCACAAGGTAGTGGGCATGGAATACGCAGGGACACTTCTAAAATGGCTATAAAGTCTATTCAACACTATAAAAGCAAAAACATTCCTTCCCGTGACTCGACCGACGGTTTTGTCCGATGTCTTTTATTGCTCAGCGTTTGGTGTGGCTGGAAAATATGCGTGACAGGAAAATAACTTTGCAAGACCACGTATTTGTTTCAAGGCGATTATTTTAACTGATAGTCGTAAAAGGAAGGGTCGAACCGCTAATTAGAGAAGGATCTCATTATGCGCCATGTGTCTTTTGCAACTGTATTCTTTATCTTGTATCTGGTGCTTTCAGCTAGCCCGGCAATGGCGTTCACGAAGGATAGTTTCAATAAAGACAGCTCCAGAAAAGAAACGCAGCTGCCCGAGATCGTAACCATACAGGGCTTTGATGAACCATTGGTTCGCCAGGCTTCGAAACCCTTTACGCCATTATCAATACCTCAGAATGATAACAGTCTTTCCGCAATAGAGCGTTTACTGCGCTATCTGGACGCTAATCGCAATACGCCCTGGGAAGCCTCAATCCAGTTAAACCTGGGCCTGGCCTATTACCGAAATGGTTATTTCTCTGAAACATTCACCGCTTTTGAGCGCGCGTGGAGCCTGAGCAAGAATGAAAATAAGCCGGTGCACAAGGCACTCGCTGATAGAGCCTTTGGTGAACTGGTGCGCATGCATGCACGCCTGGGCCATGCTGATCAGGTGGATGCATTGCTAGCCACCGTTAAAAATAGAAGTTTCACCGGCCGTGCTACAGAACTTGTTGCCGGGGCAAAAGAGGCCTCCTGGACAATGCGTAATAATCCGGGCATCGCCTATTTGTGCGGCCCGAAATCCCTGTATTCTTTGTTGGACTGGCAAAAACCGGGTGCTAAGGGATTGTCCACACTCGATGATTATCGCTCAGGAGAGAAGGGCGTCAATCTCGTTCAGCTTGAGACCCTGGCCAAACAGGCCGACATGAATTACCGCCTGGCTTATCGCGAAGGTAACGAAATACCTGTACCGTCGGTTATTCACTGGAAAGTCAATCATTATGCCGCGATTGTCGAAAAGCAGGGTGAGCTATTCCACGTTAAGGATCCAACCTTTGGCCAGGATTTATGGCTGACGGCAGAGGCGATCAATGCACAGGCCAGTGGTTATTTCATGGTGCCAGAGATCTTGCCGGAGAACGACAAGCAAGTCTGGCAACCGGTGCACATGGCGCAGGCTGAATCTGTCTACGGACAGGGTAATACCGGCAGTAACGACGAAGACCGTACCACCTGCAAGGATCATCAAAAATCAAAAGCCCCCTGCGACGGCAGTAAAAATCCTGGCATGGCAGATTACGATGTACATACCATGCTGGTGAGCCTGAATATTACCGACACGCCCATCAGCTATACGCCACCGAAGGGGCACCCCATCCGTTTCATGCTTCGCTACAATCAGCGCGAAGCCAATCAGCCCTCAATTTTCACCTTCAGTAATGTTGGCCCCAAATGGACACATAACTGGTTAACCTATATCGAAGATTCACCAACCAATGCTGCGGCCGTCGTCAACCGTATTGTTTCTGGTGGGGGAGCCATTGATTACAGTGGCTACAATGCGCAGACCGGCGAGTATGAGCGTGGCATGTCGGATACCGCCGTGCTCTTGCGTACTTCGACAGACCCTATAGTTTATGAGCGTAGGCTGCCCAGTGGTTCAAAGGAAATATATGCCTTCAGCGATGGCGCGAGCAGTGGTATCAGGCGCGTCTTCCTCACACAAAAGGTCGATGCGAAGGGTAATGCCACAACCTTAAATTATGACGCCGATTTGCGCCTGCTCAGTGTGACCGATGCCCTGGGCCAGGAGACTGTGTTTGTCTATGACCATGTCAGTAATGACAAATTGATCACCCAGGTGATCGACCCTTTTAATCGCGCGGCTTTTATTACTTACGATGTCTACGGTCGCCTGTCGAGTGTTACTGATCCGGTTGGTATCGTCTCTGCCTTTTCCTATGACAGCGGTGATTTTGTCACCGCATTGAATACCCCCTACGGTGCGACCACCTTTGCCTATTCGGGCAACGGCACGTCGCGTACCTTGCTTATTACCGACCCCCACGGCGAAAATGAACGAATAGTATCCGGTCACCGGTTGGGTATTTCGAGTAGCGTGGCGGATGTGCCATCGGGCGATATTCTGGTGCGTAACAGATACCATAATTATCGCAACAGCGCGTACTGGGACAAGCAAACCTACAAAGATTTCGGCAGTATTATTAGTAAAGCTCAAATCTCCCATTGGTTACATACCATCGATAATAAAACCAGTGGACTTATACCCCTGGCAATGACATCGCCACTATCCATGATCAACTCGACCCGGCTGAAAACCGGGCCTATAGCTACGATCCTCTACATCGCTTAACCGATGCCACCGGCCCGGCCAGCCAGACTTACAGCTACGATGCCAACCACAACCGCCTGCGTAAAAATAACGCCGACTACACACCAGATGCCCAGAGCAATCGGTTGCTGTCAGTGATCGAGGGTAGTAATGGCATCGACCTGCAATATGATGCCAGCGGCAACCGTGTGACCCAAACCGCCACTACCGGGGACAGCGTCAGTTACGACTATGACCCTGGTAACCGCCTGAAGCAAGTGTCGGGTATAAACGGTGTGCTGGCTACCTACCAGTACAACGGTGCCGGTCAACGGGTTATCAAGCATACCCCTGCCGGTGACGAATACAGCCTGTACAACCTTCAGGGGCAACGCATCAGTCAGTTCCGCAGTGACGGCACCCTGCTGCATAACACCCTGTACTGGAATGGGCAACCCTTAGCCCACTACCGCCCGGCTGCAGAGACTAGCTATCGCTTTGTCTCCATTCATGAAAACCGGGACCCAGCCTACTTCACCGTCGATCTGGAGGAGCAGCGCATACAATTGACGCGCTACGATGGCAGTGTGCTGGACGAAGTGATAGAGGACGACCTGTGGAACAAGGTCGAAACCGGTGAAGGCACGATTTACCACTTTGCCATCGGCGAAGGCAACACCATGTCGCTAAAAGGCTGGGTGCACTTTCGCCATTCTGGCCAGCAGGGATTTGCCCACCTCATCGATAAGACCGAGGGTAGTCCCGTTGAATACCGCTTTAATGGGGGGAGAGTATTAGGAGACTTCTACTATCATCTCGATCACCTCGGCACCCCACAGCTCATGACGGATGAAGATCAAACTGTAATCTGGCAAGCGAGCTATGCACCGTTTGGTGAAGCGACCTTGCTAACGGAGATTATTGATAATGACCTGCGCTTACCGGGGCAGTATTTTGACAGTGAGTCGGGGTTACACTACAACTACTTTAGGGATTATGATCCGGGGACAGGGCGGTATGTGCAGAGTGATCCGATAGGTTTACAAGGAGGAATTAATACCTATGCTTATGTTTTAAATAATCCGTTTCGTTACATTGACCCATTGGGTTTGCATCATCACCCTGACCACAAAAATAATTGCGCTTTTGGCGATGCATGGTGTTCATTTACTGGTCGTCGAGATATAACCGAAGAACAAAAGAAAGAACAAGAGTGTGTCGTTAGCTGCGTTTTAATAGGGCAAGGGGTAAGTGAAGTGAGGGATAAAGTGGTAGAAAAAAGTCTCGAAGGAACTTGGGGATTGGGAGCTAAAATAATATGGACTCAAGTTAAAAAACTGGCAGGCCCAATTTCTTGGGTATACAGCGTATACAGTTGCAACACCAAATGTGACGATAGCAACTGTGAGCAGGAAAGTTGATAAAAAGCGTTCTTTTATCTTTGCTTGTAATTGTAGTTGCTATCAAAGGGAAAATATTAACTTCCAAGCAAATAACTATTCTTCTTGGCGGAGGTATTTTTTCGATAGTAATTAGCTACGTATTAGCTAGTTTAATGGAGATTAGCTTCATTGACATGCTCACGTTTAATTCCGATTGGTCATATGGGCATCTATCTGTGGCTACGGCGTACCTGTTAATCGGCTCTTCAATTGTAGCGAGCATTAGAAAATTTCTTGCTAAATCAAACTAAAGAAAACAATCAAAAAAGGGGTCATATATGGTCCGCCCCGTATTGCAAGACAACAGTGGAAATAGGTGCTTATGAAGCCGGCTCTTCAGGTGTCAGCTCGATCAGTACTGCACCGCCATCGACACTTTCACCCACAGCACAAAAT
>Ga0164315_10004684_pt1 | contig 10622 bp, 11 predicted proteins | sample GuaBasSedimGuay6_FD_113737 | JGI IMG/M metagenome (GOLD analysis project Ga0164315, IMG submission 113737) | Subseafloor sediment microbial communities from Guaymas Basin, Gulf of California, Mexico - Guay6, Core 4569-2, 0-3 cm | ecosystem: Environmental > Aquatic > Marine > Hydrothermal vents...
CATGGTCTATCCCGGTCAGGTCATTTTTGAAGGCACAAACATATCCGAAGGCCGTGGCACCACTTTGCCCTTTGAACAATTTGGAGCTCCTTTTTTAGATATTGTAAAAATTAAAGCTGAGGCGGAAAAAATGATCAAAGGTGCCTGTCTTCGGCCGGTTAATTTTGAGCCGACCTCGGGAAAATGGCAGGGCAAAGTCTGCAAAGGCTTTCAAATCCATATTACTTCAATAGAAGAATTTAAACCTTATTTTTCTTCGTTGATATTGATGCAGTTGATCATAAAACATCATACGGATGAATTTAATTTTACAGGACCCCCGTATGAATATGAACTTGAAAAAATGCCCATAGATCTAATCCTTGGCAGTAAATCACTTCGTAAAAAACTGACTAGTTTAGAAGATTTAACTCTTTTATCAGATCAATGGTCCACAGAACTTGCAACTTTTAAATCCATATCAGGAAAATATTATTTATATGAATGATCAACATCAGGCTAACTCCTGGAAAAGAATGAGTTTTAAGGGCAACAAGGTTTGGGTGGAAACAGACCCCAATGGAAACCTTATGGTAAAAAAAGAAAAGGTATTGATAAAATACAATTTAAAGCAGGACTATGAATACAGGGTCAAACCTGAAAGCCTAAACCCAGTAGATCAGGCTGTTCCGGCCAAAAGAAAATCAACCAAATCAACCAAAAAATCCGGCAGAGAAGCATCACTGCCGGATAATTGTATTAAGATATATACGGATGGAGCTTCTTCCGGTAATCCAGGACCATCCGGAATTGGCATTCTTTTTATCCATGGGAAAAATAAAAAAGAGATATCAAAATATATTGGGACCGCTACCAATAATATTGCAGAACTTACGGCTATAAAAGTGGCATTGGAAGAGTTAAAGCGAGTTGATTTACCGGTCCGTATTTTTTCAGACTCAAGTTATGCCATCGGTCTTTTGACAAAGAACTGGAAGCCAAAAAAAAACCAGACACTTATTTTTCAAATCAGAACATTGATGAACAAATTTTCCGATTTAGCTTTTATTAAAGTAAAAGGGCATTCGGGTATTAAAGAAAATGAAATTGCAGATTTTCTTGCGACATCTTCCATTAAAAAAGACCTGCTGTAAAACAGGTCTTTTTTAAAATTTCATAATAATTTTTTATTTTTCTTTTTTCAAATCTTCCAGTTCTTTTTCAAGTTCTGCAATTTTGCTTTTGTCATCATCTGGTCCAGGTGCGTCAACGCCCTCATCTTTTTTCCAGGAATCTTTGAGCTCATCAAATCCAAGATAAAGTGCAAGGCCGCCGCCCAAGAGAAGGACAGGTGGAATGCACCCTGCTAAAAGTGTTAAAAACTGATTAAACCATACAGCCAGACCCACTACACCTAGAAGAACTGCAATAGCTCCACCGATTAACGTTTTCATAAAGAAATCCTCCTAAAAATTTGATTCAAATAACACATTATTCTTTTACAATTAAACAAATTTAGAAATTGTCAATATAGGATGGAAAAAAATAACATACGCATTTGATTTTATCAAGGCTATTTTAAGATTGCCATTCCAATTAACCTTTGATAATTAAGATAAGATTAAATCAATTACCGACAGATTCTTTAAAGGAAAAATTAATGGTATTATATCAAAAGCTTAAAAGCCTCATCAACAAGCTCCGGCTTAAGCTTCGCAGTATAATCGTCTGTATGCTGGGTAACACCTATGACTATTATTTATGCTTTTACCCGGGTAATTCTGGATATTTTATCCAAAAATTGATTAAACGACTGGTCACCAAACTCAATTTTGATGATCACAATATAGAAAAATTAAAAAATATTGATAAGGACAGTATTGTTGTTTATGCCAGTAAAAATAAAAGAGTTTTAGATTTTTTATATTTTCATACCAAGCTTAAAAGCCTTGATCTACCATATCCCCAGATAGGATTTGATCTCAGGTTCTTTTTTCTCATGCCGGTAAAGCGGCTGCTTCAATTTTTTCTTTGTCATATGGATTACTTTTTACACCATTTTCACTTTAAAGATGCTTATACAACAGGATATGCCATAAAAGAATTATTAAACGGAAGATCCGGTTTTGTCTGTCTGATTGAAGAAGAAGATTTTTATCAACGATTTATTAAATCAACACCTGATCCTCTCTTTCTTTTGATAGAACTTCAAAAGAACTGTGACAAATCCGTCATGATAATTCCTGAAGATATTATTTATGTTACAAAACCAATGAGAAAAGATTTGAGTATAGCAGATATTCTTTTTGGAACCCATGAAAAACCAGGAAAAATGAAACGTCTTTTAACTATATTGAGACGTCCTGAAAAAATCAGGGTTGAACTTGCAGACCCCGTTAATCTGAATGAATTTCTCCAAAAGCCTGAAATTGAGCAGCTTGATTCGGAATTCCAAACTCATAAATTAAGAAGTCATCTGGTAGATATATTAAACCGGCAGAGAAAAAGTATTACCGGTCCTGTCTTAAAATCAAGACAGGAAATCACTGTAGATATTTTAACCCGAAAATCTTTACGTGAATACCTGGCTGAATATGCCTCAGAGAATAAAATCACTTTGAGCAAGACCCATAAAAAAGCTGCTGGTTATATCAAGGAGATTGCCGCCAATTATAATCTACAGGTCATCAATATAGCAGAAAGAATCCTGACCTGGACGTTTAAAAATATTTTTGATGAGCTGGTGCTTAATCAAAAAGAAATCAATCGAATGAGAGAAAAATCAACCCAGGCACCTCTCATTCTTGTCCCCTGTCATAAAAGTCATTTAGATTATCTCTTGCTGCCCTATGTCATGTTTATAAATAATATGCCCTGCCCTCATATTGCTGCCGGTAAGAATCTATCCTTCTGGCCTTTAGGGCCTTTGTTCAGGCGTGCGGGTGCTTTTTTCATGAGGCGTACTTTCATAGGTGCCCCGCTGTATTCAAAAATTTTTGCAGCATACCTGGAAAAACTTCTTTATGAAGGATTTAATATAAAAATTTTTATAGAAGGAGGAAGAAGCAGGACAGGAAAGCTTTTATCGCCAAAGCCAGGTGGTCTGGCCATGCTGATTAAAGCCTATAACAGCGGCGCATGCGACAATCTCTATTTTGTACCAATTTATATCGGTTATGACCATGTCCTTGAAGAGGATGCTTATCTAAAGGAGATTGAAGGCGGCAAAAAAAAGCCTGAAACTTTAAAGGGATTGATTAATGCCCGAAAATTTCTAAAGAAAAAATACGGCAAAGTGTATATGAGATTTAATGATCCTATTTCCATTAAAGATTATATCCAGGAAAAAAATATTGATCTTTCCAAGACATCCAATGAAGAATATATACAATTTGTAAAAGGTTTCAGCTATAAACTGATCCATTCAATCAATACCAGTGCAGTGGCTACCCCCCATGGTATTATAGCCAGTGCTGTATTAAATTGTTCAAAAAATACTTTTGCTAAAAAACAGATGATCGCCAGGGTGAACACTTACATGAACATGCTGACCTTCATGAATGCAGAACTTTCCGATACGCTTTTGATTGATCCTGATACTACCCTGAACTCAGTAATCAACAACTTTATTTCAAGAAATTTTATTGAACTTGCAGATGAGGATGACAAGGATATTACAGACCACACTGTTTTTTTTATTAAAGCTAATAAACGTGCCATCCTTGATTACTATAAAAATTCAGTCATCTCCTTTTTTATCCCGTTTGCATACACGGCTGTGGCCATACTTGAAATTGACAGATTTCAATTTTTTCCTTTAGACCTTGTAAGCCGATATCAATTTTTAGAAAAAATATTTACTGATGAATTTTTCTTTGATGAGGAGACGACCTATGAAGAAGATATTTCATTTTGTATTAAAGGGTTTATAAATGACGGAATACTCGTACCTGATTCACCAGAATCAGACATGCTCCGCATTACTTCCAAAGGGTTGAAAAAACTCAAATGGTTTGCTGCTTTTTTACAACCCTTTCTTGAATCCTATAAAACAACTCTTGTTTACTTTGAAAAATATAAAGCCGGCAAACATGAGGGGAAAGACAGGGTCAAAAAAATCCATTCAATCGGAACAAAGCTTTATAAAGGGAAAATCATTACCTTTAAAGAATCCTTATCTCAAGTCAATTATAAAAATGCTGCCAATTATTTTTCTAAAAATGGAATTAACGGATCTGAAGATCATATACAAATCGAGTACTACAAAAACATTCTTGAACGATTAATTCTTTTGCTCACAACCTAAAAACATGAAAGCATTTATTCTTGCAGCAGGATTTGGTACCCGGCTGTTACCCTACACCAAAAAAATCCCTAAACCTTTGTTTACAGTGCTATCCAAACCTGTAATAGAGCATGTCATTGAAAAACTTGTTGAAAATGGGTGCCATCAAATCCTTATTAATACCCATCATTTGCATGTACAAATTAAAGCTTTTATCGAACAGAAAAAATATAATGCTGATATTCAGACAATATATGAGCCCGTTATTTTAGATACAGGTGGTGCCATTGCCAATGTAAAGGCTTTTATGAAGGATACGCCTTTTTTTGTCATCAATTCTGATATTATTTTTAATATCGACCTTAAAAAAGTGTACGAGTTTCATGAAAAATCAGGTTGCATGGCAACCCTTGTCCTTCATGACCATAATAAATTCAATAAGGTAAAAATTGATACTCGGGGATATATCCGAAATTTTGATTCGAAAACCAATGGTTTTGCCTTTACAGGTATCCAGGTATTGTCTCCTCAGATTTATGATCATTTCCCAGACAAAAAAAAATTTTCAAGCATAGAAGTATATCAAGGTCTTTGCAAACAAAAACAGATAATCGCATTTGTAGCAAAAAATATCTTCTGGTCGGATATGGGTACAATAGATTCTTATTCAAAAACGTCTCTTCTTGAATTAGCTGCATCCCAATTTCAGATCAAACCGGAGCAAATGAAAGATATTCAAATTAATAAACTTGCAGGGGATGGGTCAGACCGAATCTGGTACCGGGTGATTTACAAAACCGGATCTTTTATTATTTCAGACCACGGCATTTGCATGCCTGAAAGTGAGAGGCTTTTGCAGCTCAATGCTTTTATTCATATTGGGAATCACCTTTTTGCAAAGGATCTTTTTGTGCCCCGCATTTTAAATTATGACACACTTTCAGGAATGGTCATTCTCGATGATCTTGGAGATGTTCATCTTGAGACTCAAATTAAACAAAAAAAATCTGATGCCTTCACCCTGAAGATCTATAAAAAAGTGATCGATCTCCTTATCGATTTTTCAATCAAAGGCCTTACGGGATTTAAAAAAGAATGGACCTGTCAGACTGAAACCTATTCAAAAGAACTGATTATTGAAAAGGAATGTCAATATTTCATTGAGGCCTTCATTCAAAACTATTTAAACATGGCAGTTTCATTCCAAGAATTTTCAGATGAATTCGACTATATTGCAGATCATGCACTGAAACACGGATTAATCGGTTTAATGCACCGTGACATGCAGTCCAGAAATATTATGGTATGCCATAATCAGATTTATTTTATCGACTTTCAATCAGCGAGATCAGGGCCGTTGCAATATGATCTTGCATCTTTATTAATTGACCCTTATGTTACGCTTAATGAACAAATACGGAATGATCTTTTGCAATATACCATGGTAAAATTAAAATTGAATAAAATCGAAACACAAAATTTTTCAGCCGGCTATCAATACTGTTGTTTGACCCGGAATTTACAATTTCTCGGGGCCTTCAGTTTTTTAAGCCAGATCAAAAAGAAAAAGGGATTTGAGCAGTATATCCCTGATGCTGTGAAATCCTTAAAAGAAATCATTACTGGTTTAAATACAGATAAAATCCCAAAGCTGTCAAAACTTGTTCAAAGCCTATAGGAGTTATTAAAATGGAAAAAATAAATATCATGATCAATGGCCTGCCAGGCAACGTTGCAAATATAATGGCCGGGTTTGCCATCAATGATGACAGATTTCATGTGGTACCCTTTTCTCTTACCGGACAGGAAATTGAAGAAAAAACCAGCACTATTGATCAGACAATATTTAAACTTGTAAAACCCGATACAAGGGATGATAAAATCAATACGATTAAATCTCAATTTGCCCCTTTTATAGCAATTGATTACACACATCCAACAGCTGTGAATTCAAATGCATTGTTTTATATTCAAAATCAGATTCCGTTTGTCATGGGAACCACAGGAGGCGACAGGGAACAACTTGAACAAGATGTGAAAGATGCTTCAACACCGGCTGTTATTGCACCGAATATGGCCAAACAGATTGTTGGATTCCAGGCAATGATGGAATATGCTGCAAACACATTCCCGGATCTCTTTCAAGGGTATACCCTTACAGTTGAGGAAAGTCATCAAAGCTGGAAGGCAGACACTTCCGGTACTGCCAAAGCAATGGCAGGGTACTTTAATAAACTGGGAGCAGATTTTGATGTTAACGATATTCAAATGATAAGAGACCCTGAAGTCCAAGAAAAGGTCTGGAAAATTCCAAGAGAGTTTCTGACCGGTCACGGATGGCATACTTATACCTTAAGGGCATCTGACGGGTCAGCCCTATTTGAATTCAAACACAATATTAACGGCAGGGATATTTACGTCAACGGCACCTTTGATGCGGTTCTTTTTCTTAAAGAAAAACTTGGCCAACCTGGCAACTCCCAAAAACTCTACACCATGATAGATGTATTAAATAAGGACTAAGCAATTGAGTCTTTATCTTAAAATCATCCTAATCATATTTGGATTGGCATATTTGATCAGTCCTATAGATATTATTCCGGATCTACTATTGCCCTTTGTCGGCTGGATTGATGATGGCGTGGTTATTGCCACTATTGTTTATCTGATCCGGTATGGAAAACTGCCCAATTTCTTTTTTAAAAAACAGGGGTTTTTTAAACAGCCTTCCAATCAAAAAAAAACATCTTCCAGCGCTATCCCAAAATCTCCCTATGAAATTCTTGGAATTGGCCCCAATGCATCTAAAAAAGAAATTCAGACTGCATATAAGGATGCCATCAAAAAATATCATCCGGACAAACTATCCCATTTAGGCGAAGAATTTTCTGATCTTGCCAATGAAAAATTCCTTGAAATTCAAAAAGCCCATGACTCATTAATGAAAGCACATAAATTTTGACTAATTTTTTAACACTGAATTCCAAAAAAATTGAGATACAATGGCATCAAAAAGGGCAAAAGGATCACCCGACCCTTATCTTTTTACATGAAGGCCTCGGCTGTACAAGGATGTGGAAAGATTTCCCCCTGAAGGTATCGCAAAAAACAGGTTGTCCGGTGTTGGTCTTTTCAAGGTTTGGATACGGCAATTCCGATCCCTGCCCTCTCCCATGGAAAATCAATTTTATGCATAAAGAAGCATTAAGAATACTGCCTGAAATCATTAAAAAAACTCAAATTAAAAAATACATTCTGATCGGCCATTCAGACGGCGGCTCCATTGGAATTATATTTGCCGGAGATCAATATGCCCAGGAGTTAAAAGGATTAAAAGGCTTGATCACACTAGCAGCTCATGTGTTTTGCGAAAAAATCACCGTGGACTGCATCCGGCAGGCAAAAATAGATTATGAACACCATAATTTAAAACAAGGGCTTGCAAAATATCATGGTCAAAATACGGATAATGCCTTTTGGGGTTGGAATGACGTCTGGTTAAATCCCCAGTTCATGAACTGGAATATTAAGAAATATTTAAATAGAATCCAGGTTCCCATGCTTGCCATCCAGGGAATAAACGATCAATATGGAACCCAAAAACAGCTTGAGTCCATTAAAAACCGTGTAAAACATGTTGAAACTTTTCTGCTTGATGACTGCCGGCACTCTCCGCACACTGATCAGCCTGAAAAGGTGCTAAAACTCATGACTCAATTTATTCATTGGATTATTGCACAGAAAAATCAATGACTTTTCAGCAACCATCCATAGGATAATAATACTTGAGTGTTAAAGCTTACCCTTTTTTGATTTTTTCTCTTTGCGCTTTTCTTTCAATGTTTTTTCTGCTTTTTTCTTGACTTTTTTTTGTGTATCTCTTCCTTTAGCCATGGATTCTCCTTTTGTTTAGATTAGTTTAATATACTTTTGTAGTGTATTCCCTTCACGCTTTGACTGCAAGTAATCTTTAGACAGAGTTACTATGATCACAACTATATTCAGTTATAGCTCTTATAAAGTATATTTTTCATATCTATAAGAATTTGAACTTCTGAATACTCTACACAAGGATAATAATTATTGAGTACCGGTTTTATTTTTTGGGGTGGGAGTATCCAGTGCACTGACCAATAACAAAAAAAATAAACACCTTTGAACAAAGTTCATACAGCGATTGTAAATAGACAGAAAGCTCGCTTTTTGGAATCTTTGTAAAACTATATTTCGATAATTCTAAAAATATAGTTGACAACTAATGAGTTAATCAATATCATTGGACCATGGAAAATGAAATAGCAGCCAAAAAATTAGCAGAACTTGGACACATTACAAGGCTTTCTATTTTTAGATATCTCGTAAAAGTAGGAGATGAAGGGGCTCCGGTAGGACAGATTCAGGAAGAACTTGATGTTCCGGGCTCAACGTTGTCCCATCATATCAAAAGATTGGCCTCAGTTGGCTTGATTAAACAAGTTCGGGATAGCAGAACCCTTTACTGTATCCCCCAATTTGATGTTTTAGATGAGCTTGTTGAGTTCCTTAAATCTGAGTGCTGCACTGAATCAAAATGTAAACTATAATATTTTTTTGGCTATATATTTCGAAATATTTAGAAATATGGAATAAATAAAAAGGAATTTATTATGATAACTGAACTTTACAAAATAGCGGATTTTATGGTTAAAGCATTTATCCATATTTGGCCTTATCTTGTAATTACTATACCTATTGCTGTAGCAGTTAATATGTCAGGAGCCTCTAAGCACATAAAGCGTGCTTTTGATTCAGGCCCAATTGCTGCAATTTTGTTGGCAACACTGGTAGGAGCCTTTAGTCCATTTTGCTCATGTGGTGTGATCCCTGTGATTGCAGCTTTGTTAATTGGTGGAGTTCCCCTTCCACCTGTAATGGCCTTTTGGATAGCATCTCCTTCCATGGATCCTGAGATTTTCTTTTTAAGTGTTGGCACTATCGGTTGGGATTTAGCAATTTGGCGTCTGGCGGGCACTCTGGTTATGAGCCTAAGCGCAGGATTCATTACTCACGCTCTAATGCAGACTGGATGGATCAGTCCTGATATTCTTAAACGGAAAACAGGATTCAATGTGTCCCAAAAGCCTACAAGGATAAAACAAATAGGTCTTTCTCTCACTTTAAATATTAAAAGCCTGTTTTCTTTTAAGGCTAAATCTTTGGTTCCTGCTCAAGCTTCAGCTTGTTGTGCTGATGGGTCAGTAAACGTTATTCAAATTCAGCCTTCAGTTACCCATACAGAAGCGAAAACTCAAAAGCTCTGTGACACAGATAATAGTTCAACATCATGTGGGTGTTCAGAGGAAGAATCATTCTGGAAACGTTTGGGTAAGGAATCTATGGGTGCCACCTTAATGGTAATTAAATTTATGGCTTTGGCATTTTTCCTGGAAGCATTAATCATTCTTTATGTGCCTCAAGAATGGATCACAAATATTATGGGTAAAGATAACTCCTGGGCGATTTTCACAGCTACATTTTTAGGAATCCCTGTATACACCAGTAATTTAAGTGCATTGCCTATGGTAAGCGGTCTTCTTGCGCAAGGTATGAGTCCTGCTGCGGGCTTGTCATTTCTGATTGCAGGGCCTACGACAACCTTGCCCGCCATGGCGGCGGTATGGACATTGGTTAAACATCGCATTTTTATACTGTATGTGTCATTTTCATTGGTAGGTGCAATGCTTTTAGGCTACGCAAACCTTATTTGGGGATAAACTATGATTACTTTGAAAAATATTTTTAGTAAATTGAGGGGCAACAAATTGAGTGTACAGATTGACAGGGCAAAATGCTTTGGTGAGGATCTGAATTACAATGGACCCTTCGAATATATTAGCCATGGTCTGGGTAGTGTTCCGCTCAATAAGATTGTCGGTAGTGTTGGGAAATGCTCCGCATTTAATATTAAATTCAATCATAGAAGCCATGTGACACCGGATCGCTTGATTAACATCAAACAGGCCATCCGTAACGGGAAATCATTACCGCCTGTAAATCTCTACAAGGTTGATGATGAATACTATGTCATGGATGGTAACCATCGTGTTTCAGCCGCCAAAGGACTTGGTCCTACGCAGATACTGGCAAAGGTAGTTGAGTTAATTCCCTTAAATAATATTTGTTGTGGCTCAAAAAAATATTCTGCACAAAAGAAATAGTGCTTTGATTTGAATTACCCCTAAGCATAAATGGTATTTATAAAGACAAGTAAAAAATTTAAAAAACCGGGTATTCCCAAAACCATTAAACACTGATCCAAAAGTTAAGACTACTTGGATAATTATCCCAATTCTTAACTGTTACAAAGTCACCAATTTTA
>Ga0164315_10004685_pt1 | contig 10622 bp, 9 predicted proteins | sample GuaBasSedimGuay6_FD_113737 | JGI IMG/M metagenome (GOLD analysis project Ga0164315, IMG submission 113737) | Subseafloor sediment microbial communities from Guaymas Basin, Gulf of California, Mexico - Guay6, Core 4569-2, 0-3 cm | ecosystem: Environmental > Aquatic > Marine > Hydrothermal vents >...
AGAGGCCTTTACTGAAACCATCAGTTCCGGCATGGAGGTTCCCGCGGCAACGATGGTTAATCCGATCACTGCCGGTGACATTCTTGCAAGAATTGCAATCCCGCTGGCCCCTCTTACAAGGGCTTCGGCACCGGCAATCAAAGCCGTGAGACCGATGAGTATGAATATCCAGTTGAGAATCATTCAGTTCTGTTTCCTGAGACTCCGTATGGCTGAACCGAAAAAGGCCATTCCGAACCCGGCGTTGAGCATGCGGATTCCGAAAAGGACTCCGATGGCCCAGACTCCGGAAAGCGGCCAATGAGAGAATATCATTATGCCGAGCAGAACCGAGATAATACCGCTGAAAAGGTGCCAGCCCCAGCCTTTTTCCGGTCTGCGGCTGAAGGCCAGGGCAATCCATCCGATTCCGTCGGCAATAAAGAATATACCGGCAATAAGTGTCAGGCCAAGCAGACCCTGAAGGGGGCGGATCATCAGGTACAGCCCGGCAATGACAGAAAGAATCCCCAGACTAATTGTGGTAATCAGTCCCTGTTTATATTTCAGACCAAAGGCATGAACCAGTTGGGAGACTCCTGTAACTGTTATCATGGCACCGACGAAGATAGTGACGGAGAGGCCCGTGATAAAAGGTGATCCGATTGCCAGAATGCCGGAAAGTATCACCAGGATTCCGAGGAACATCATCCATCCGGCGGGTTTCTTTACTGATTCTTCACTCATTTGATTACTCCATTTTTTTCAACTATGTTCTTTATCAGTATTCAGATGGGGTTGGGAATGTTAAATTATCATTCAATATTATTTACCGGATAAACCGGTTTGCCTCCCTTCAGAACGGCAAGGACATTTTCGGCCGCCTTTGTTTTCAGCTCGACAATAGACTCTTCAGAATACCAGCCGGTATGGTCTGTGAGGGTAATGTTTTCAAGAGTTCTCAATGGGCTGTTTGCAGTCAGGGGCTCGGAGTTGAATACATCAATGCCGGCAGCGGCGATCTGTCCATTCTTCAATGCCTGATAGAGTGCCTCTTCATTTACAAGAGGACCGCGGGACGTATTCACCAGAATACAGTTCGCCTTCATGTCAGTGAATTCTTTTTCACTGATAATACCCTCAGTTTCTTTTGTCAGCGGGGCATGTATCGATATAAAATCAGACTGACTTACAAGATCCTCAAGACTTGCCGGTGTACCGCCGAGTTTTTCTATCTCTGCAGTCGGGACATAAGGATCATAAATTAAAACCTTTTCCAGTCCGAGGCTGGAGATCTTTCGGAACAACACTCTGGCAATGGCGCCGAAACCAAGGATCCCGAGGGTTTTCCCTGCAATCCGGAAGGCTGGCCAGTCTTTGTGGAGGTTCCACTTCCCCTCCCTGACTTTTCGATCCTTGTAGGCAATTTTTCTCACGCTGCTCAAGAGTAATGCCAGAGCATGATCCGATACATCCTCTAAGGAATAATCAGGTACCCGGGACATCCAAATCCCTTTGGCTGTTGCTGCGTCCACGTCAACATTGTCATAACCGACACCGTATCTGACGATTACCCTGCAGTTTTCCATAGAGTCAATAATATCCTTTGTGAGTAAGAAAAGATTTACCAGTACTGCATCAGCATCCTTGAGAATCTTCTTTGCTTCTTCGGGGATGCTGAAATTATGAATATCCACTGTGATTCCCAATTCAGAAAGAACTTTGTTTTCTTCTTTATAGCTTCCGTATCTATCATCGGTGACAACGACTTTGTATTTTTTCATTGATATTCCCCGTTTTCATTCTGAGTAATTCATTATGTCTATAGATCCCGGTTCCAGCAAGCATGTGGAGAAACCGATTTCATGAAAATTTGACTTTCCCCGATTTTCAGTAGTTATCAACCGTTAATATCATGTTTATCCTTGACCTGAGGATGCGGTTTCATATACGGTGAAACCGATTTCACAAAGGTTGTTGGCATGATGGATGAAAGATAGATGAAAACAACAACAATTTCAGACATTGCCGGAATAGCCGGTGTCTCGAAAAGTACCGTTTCCCGGGTGCTGACGGGGAACTCTTTCGTTAATGGCTTGAAGAAGACCAGAATACTTAAAGCTATTGAGGAAACGGGATATGTGCCGAAACTTGCCGCCCGTAGTCTGAGAGGTAGTCGTACAAAAACAATCGGCGTCATTCTGAATCTGGATCCGGACTACCACTTTTCCGATTTTGTCTCCATGGAAACCCTCCGCGGGATAAGTTCTTCAGCACAGAAATCCGGTTACAGGGTTTCGGTAATTATTGAACCCTGTACCGCTGCCATTCCGACAATACTCAGGGATAAAAGTGTCGATGGCTTGATTGTCATGGGGCTGAAAGAAAAAGAAGAGGCTCTTCTATCTCTAGCGGAAACCGGGGGATCTGAGATCCCCATAGTTCTTCTTAATTATTCGCAGGAGTATAAATATTTCCCATCGGTATCCTTCAGTAATGAAGAAAATGCCTTTGATTTTGCTATGTATGTCATATCCATGGGTCACGAAGATATCGGTCTGATCGACAGCTCCAGGGATGTTCTTGCAGTTGCCAATCGAAACCACGGGATTCTCCGAGCATTGCAAGAGGGCGGAATTAACCCCACCCCGGAATGGTATTTTGAATATTCGATTATAAGCGGGATGGAAGCCGGTAAGAGGGCCGCCTCAAGCTTTGTGAAACTTGATAGAACACCTACCGTTGTTATTACCTCGGAAGATGACATCGCCCTGTCTTTCATCGCCGGTATCTCCTCGGCTGGATTAAGAGTCCCCGAGGATATCAGCGTTGTCGGTGTTGATAACATTCCCATGTCAAAATACTCAAATCCGCCTCTGACAACAGAAAAAGTTGATGGATATCACCGTGGTCTGACGGCGTTCAAAATGCTGAAATCCCTCCTTGACGGTGAGGATCTGAAAGAAAAACACATAAAAATCCGTTCCGTAATAGTTGAGCGGGATTCATTAAAAAAAATTTCTTGATTTGGAGGAAATATGGAAAAGAAAATTGACCTGACTATCGTCGGTGGAGGGATGATTACAAACGATCTGATACTGCCTTCCGTTTATCATCTTCAGAGAACGGGTATCGTTGGAAATATCAATATCTGCGCCTTGAATAATCCTCCTTTGAAGGCCCTTCGGGACAATATTGAAATTGTAGAAGCGTTTCCCGGGCAGAGCTTCACCCCACATCCATCATTTGATGCCGATGAAAAAGAAAACTACCCTGATCTATTCAAGGAAGTACTTACCGGGATGAAACCCCGGCAGGGGGTGGTTGTAGCCATGCCCGACCAGCTTCACTACATGGTGATTATGGAAGCCTTAAAGGCCGATCAGCATGTCCTTTCGGTTAAGCCTCTTGTACTCACTTACGCCCAGGCCGAAGAGATTCGGGATCTGGCTTTTTCCAAAGGACTTTTTGTCGGTGTGGAATATCACAAGCGTTTCGACCGCCGCTCCCTTGAGGCCAGAAAACGTTACCGGGATGGTCAGTTCGGGGAGTTTAAAATGGGAGAGGCCAAACTGATCGAACCCTATCTCTACAGGCACTCGAACTTTCAGAACTGGTTTACTACGGACAAAACAGACCCCTTCACCTACATCGGATGTCATTACGTCGATCTGGTGTATTTCATTACCGGACTCAAACCCGTGGAAATCTCGGTGGCCGGTATTAAAGATAAGTTTCCCAATGGCAACGAAGGCTACATGTGGGCCAACGGCAGAGTCCGGTTTGAGAACGGTGCAATCATGTCTATTATCAACGGCCTGGGATACCCTGATGACGGAGCTGGAAGTAACGACCAGGGCATGGTGATGTACTGCGAAGGAGACGGCCGGGGAGGACTGATTAAACACAACGATCAGTTCCGGGGTGTTTCCCACAGCTATCTTGATAACATCGGAGTTGCCGGAAGCCGGTTCAATTTCATTAACCCCGACTTCTACCGCCTGATCCCCTGGGAGGGCGATGGATACAAGCCTGTTGGCTACGGTTATGACTCAGTGGCGGCAAACATCAGCTCAATGGCGAAAATTGAAAATCTGGAGAAAGCTGGGAATATCGCTATACGTCAGAAGGAAATTGAGAGCATCAATGAGAAGGGCATTATTGCAACTCCTGCAAACAGTTCCATTAATGAGCTGGTGGTGGAAGCGACGCGGAAGTCCATTGAAAGTGACGGCTTGCCGGTAAAAATCGTTTACGGCGAAAATCCCCATATTCAATAAAAGATTAAAACAGGAGAAAAAATGGCTAGCTATAATTTAACCCCCGTTGAGGTTCCAACCCTCGAGACAAAGTACCGCAGAATAACCACGAAACTTCCCGTTCCTGAATCGCTGCCGATTTTTGAGAAACTCGGTCGTTCCGAGCCTAAAAGTATGATGGGACAGCCTCCCATTGTCTGGGATAAGGCCGAGGGTTTTCTTATTGAAGACCGGTGGGGAAACAGGTGGATTGACTGGTCCTCCGGGGTGCTTATCACCAACGCCGGTCATGGACGAAAAGAGATTCGGGACGCCTTGAAAGAGGCCATCGATAAACCTCTTATATCAAGCTATGTGTTTGTCCATGAGAAGAGGGGAGAGCTCACCGAAATGCTCCAGGCACTTGCTCCGGATCCTGACGATTACCAGGTTTTTCTGCTGAGTACAGGCAGTGAAGCTGTGGAAAATGCCATCAAGCTGGCCCGGACTTACGCTCTGGAAAAATATGGGAAAAACAAGCGTTATATTGTGTCTTTCACAAATGCCTTTCATGGACGGACGTTGGGATCTCAGCTGGCTGGTGGGATGGATAAACTCAAAACCTGGATTATCGGCGAAGGCGATACCTTCGTTCAGGTTCCTTTTCCCGATGGATTCAAGAATGAGGATACGAGTTTCGATTTGTTCCTGAGCAGTCTGGACAAGCTTGGTATAACCGGGGATGAAATTGCCGGTATCATTACCGAATCCTACCAGGGTGTCGGCCCGGATTTTCTGCCTGTGGAGTACGCTCAAAAGATGCAGGATTTCTGCAAAGAGTACGACATTATCTCAATCTACGATGAAGTACAGGCCGGGTTCGGGCGCTCGGGGAAGATGTTTACTTATGAACATTACGGTGTTACCCCCGATCTGATCGTCTGTGGTAAAGGTATTACTTCTTCTCTTCCCCTGTCCGCCGTGATAGGGAGGAAGAAGGTAATGGAACTCTATGCGCCTGGTTCCATGACCTCCACTCATTCGGCGAGTCCTCTTCCTGTGGTTGCCGCAGTGGAGAGTCTGAAGATTATTCACAGAGAGAATCTGGTTGAAAAAAGCCGTGTACTGGGAGAGATACTTCAGAAGGAACTGGATAGAATTGTAAAAAAATACCCCGACAGACTCGGATGTCTCCACGCCAAAGGGCTTGTAGCCGGAATACAGGTTGTAAAATCCGGGACCAAAGAACCGGATGCTCAGACGGCCCAGGATATCAATGAAAAGTGTTTTCACAAGGGACTGCTGATGTTTGCTCCTGTGGGGATTGCCGGGGAATGTATCAAGATTGCTCCTCCCCTGATTATCAGCGAAGAGGCTCTTCTTGAAGGGCTTGGAGTACTTGACGAAGCCTGTGATGAAATACTGGGAAGCTGATGATGTTCAGCGTTGAGGGAAAGTCCATCGTCATCACCGGCGGCGGCGGAGTACTGGGCCGGGCCATGGCCCGGGCCCTGGTAAACGGTGGAGCTGAGGTTGCATTGCTGGGCCGTACCCGGAGTGTTCTTGATGAAGCCGTTAGCGAAATCAACAGGAGTGACGGTAAAGAGGTCAATAAAAAAATCAACAAAAACATCCGATCCGGAGATGCCATTGCTGTTCGCTGTAATGTGCTCGATGAATCCTCCTGCAGGACGGCCCGGGAAACCGTGATAAAACAATTCGGAAAAGTTGATGCCCTCATCAATGCTGCCGGCGGTGCATCCCCGGAGGCTTCAACCGGCACCGAACAGCTGCAGGAGGGCGATCTGGATTCAGAAGTCCGGACAATCCTCGATGTTCCCTACGATGAGTTCCGGAAGATAAGCGACCTGAACTCCCTGGGAACCTATCTGCCGATGACAATCTTTTTGCCCGACCTGATAAATTCCGAAAACGGCAGCATTATCAATATCTCTTCAATGGGTGCAGACCGTCCTCTCACCAAGTCTCCGGCTTATTCTGCAGGGAAGGCCGCGGTTGACAATATAACAAAGTGGATGGCGGTATATCTTGCAAAGACAGGAGTCCGGGTTAATGCTATTGCGCCCGGGTTTTTTCTCACCAAACAGAACCGCTTTCTCTTAACGGATAAAGAAACCGGAGATATTTCCCCCAGAGGGCGTAAAATTCTGGATAATACCCCCCAGGGCCGGTTCGGAAGCCCTGAGGATCTGGTGAGTACTGTTTTATGGCTGCTTGCCGATGCATCCTGCTTTGTTACAGGAATTGTTGTTCCTGTGGATGGAGGCTTCGGAGCATTCGGTGGAGTTTAGCTTGTAAGGAGCTTCTTTGAATTATTTAGCACAGGCGGCAGCTTCTATAGTGCCCCTTTTTATTCTTATCTCATCAGGTTTCCTGTTGAAGAAGAAGGGCGTACTCAACGACAATTTTGTCTCCATAGGTTCGCAGATTGTTTTTAAACTGGCCCTTCCGGCTCTGATAATCCGGAGCCTGGCTGTTACCAATCTGTCCGAACTCGGCAGCCTTCCCCTGTTCCTTTCATACCTTGCGGCCACACTGGTATCGACGGTTGTTGTTCTCGCCGTTTCCTTTTTTGTATCTCCCCCTGATTCCCGTGGCCCTGTAGTCCATGGAGCCTTTCGGGGCAATGTGGTAATAGTAGGACTGGCTCTGGTGCAGTCGGCTCTCGGCAACGAGGCTTTTATCCTCGGCCTTGGGCTGGTTGCCGTATTCCTTCCTCTCTATAACCTGATGGCATCGGTTGCTCTTTCCCTTCCATACAAGGGAGAGGGCAGCCCCTTGAAGGGTGTGCTTGTTACAATTGTTAAAATCCCGCTTATCTGGTCGGTTGTAATTGGTGCTCTGTGGTCTCTCAGCGGATGGCAGATCCCTGCAGTTATTGATAAGAGTCTTGAATACTTCGGGTATCTGGCCCTGCCTCTGGGATTTCTGACTATCGGGGCTAACTTGAGCATTCACGGCCTTGATAAGCGATGGAAAGGGGTTGTTGCTGCTGTTACTGGAAAGCTGATTCTCAACCCTCTTGTGGCCCTGCTGGTTGGAAGGTGGCTGGACGTTGATACCAGAGGTCTTATTGTGCTTTTCCTTATGGCAGGTTCTCCCACCGCTATATCCAGCTTTGCGATGACTAAGGCTATGGGGAAAGATGCTGATACAGCTGGTGATATTGTTGCTCTTTCAACGGCTATTTCCTTTTTTACCCTGACTATCGGGTTAACTCTGCTGCTGCCTCTGCTTTGACTTCATGTTGCCTGTTTGTCTATTTAGTGAAAAAATGCCGAAAGGAACAATCGGAGGTTCTAGTTGGAAGAACTATTTAACGGTGTGAAGGCGTTCAATGCTAAGGATTATCGGGACAATAAAACTTTGTTCCGGGATTTAAGCCGTAGACAGAACCCTCATACCCTTTTCATCGGATGCTCTGATTCCCGGGTGATACCTAATCTCATTACAAAGACCATGCCCGGGGACCTTTTTGTCGTGCGAAATATCGCCAATCTGGTACCCTATTACCGGCAGTCCGGTGAATACCTCTCCACTACTTCGGCCATAGAGTATGCCCTGAACATACTCAAAGTAGAGAACATCATTATCTGTGGTCATTCCAACTGCGGCGGCTGCCACGCTCTGTGGATGGACGAGAAGGAACTTGAATCCATCCCTCATACCCGGCATTGGCTCAAACTCTCCTCAAAAGTGAAAGATACAGTCCTTCATCGATTGAACAATGACGATGATGAAATCAAGCGGGAATGGATGACCGAGCAGCTTAATGTGGTGCAGCAGATGAATCATCTTGTAACCTATTCAGGGGTTAAAGAGCGTTACCGGCAGGGTAAATTGAACATTTACGGCTGGTACTACATCATCGGTACCGGAGAGGTGTTCAACTATTCCCGTGTGCGGCAGGTTTTCGAGAAAATCTAGACCGGGAATCAGGGCTCAGGAATAACCCTCACCCACATAGCCCGGGAAACTGTATTTCTGTGGAGTGATATTTTTTACTTATCAACCGTTATTTTTTGCGGTTGACCTGACCCGCCTGAGGGAATAGCATTTTTTCATGGTAGATGAAAAGAATAACGATCGTAAAATTCTGGTGGGTGAGGGAACCAGTATGTTTGAGATTCGCTCCAGAGCGGTTGATGAGAATCTGGAGCGGACACCGAAGTGTCTGAAAAAACTGGAGCGGATGAATAAAACTCTCCGCCATGAAGAAGCGGACAGGATACCGGTGAGTGATTTTTTCTGGGGACAGTTTTTAGACAGATGGCGGAAGGAGCTCAACCTTCCCGAAGATACGGATATTTACTCTTATTACGACCTTGACTGGATAACCACAGTACCGAATATGGATCCTCATATCAAGAACTTTAAGTTCATTAAAAACACACCGGAGGAAGTAATTGTCCGTACCGGTTATGAGGCGGAAATTCTCAAAAACCTGTCAATAACAATGCCGGCTTTCAAGAAATTTCATACAGACACAGTTGAGAAAATGGAGGCTTTCGAGTTTGACGACCCCTGGGATGACCGGCGTTATTTCAGTGCCGGTGATAATCAGATTGCCGGTGTAGGTGACGGTTTCGCCCTGAACTCCCCGGCGTGGATTGATACGGTTAAATCCCTTTATAACGATTTTCCGGTGTACGGCAGTATCTGTGAATCTCAGGAACAGGGATGGCGGATTATCGGTTCAGAAAACATGTACCTCTGGATGGGACTTTATCCCGAAAAGCTGGGGAAGTTCATTAAAAGAGTGGGGGAATTCGTTATTGAGATGACCAAGGCTCAGATTAAAGCAGCTGATGGACTACTCTCGGGGATGGTAATCTGGGGTGATGTCGCCTATGTGAACGGAATGCTCTTTTCTCCGGATTACTGGAGGAAGTACTTCAAGCCGGTTGTTAAAGAGATTACCCGTGTCTGCCATGAAAATGATCTTCCGGTAATCTATCACGGCTGCGGAGATGCAAGGTCAATATACAAAGACTATATGGAAATCGGTATCGATTCCTACAATCCCCTGGAGGCAAAGGCCGGGCTGGATGTTGTCAACCTGCGCAAAGAGTACGGACACGGCATGGGGTTCTGCGGCAATATGGATGTGATGGCGTGGGCCGATCTTCCCCTGGATGAGCTGAAAGCTTATGTCCTCCGGAAGCTCAACGCGGGGAAGGGCGGAGGATTCATTTTCCAGTCTGATCATTCCGTACCCCATTCGGTATCCGGGGAAAGATACGACTATGTCGTGAAACTGGTGAGGGAGTACGGAAACTACCCCCTGAATCTGGGGGAGTATGATATTCCGGATTTAAGCTGATACCATTCATCGCTTAAAGAAACAGCGGTTTCAAATGTCTCTCATATAAATTGTAAGTGACGTTCCTGGCAACTGATTCCCGGTGATCAGATAGAGCTTCCAGATAACTTGAACCCATTTTTGCCGCCACCTTGTACCCCACATGAATCAGCTGTCTTAAATTGATGTTGTACAGCTCATCTGAGGCATCGTGGCGCAAAGCCCGGACGTATTCTTCGGAAGTCCATCCGGCCACTGCCACAGGTTCGGGAAGTTTTGCATAATCAATATTGATGACCTCGGCATAGGGTTTGCAGAGGGCTTCTTTCTGAAGGTAAGCCTCGGAATAGACGGTTTTCGCCAACTTCAGTCCGGCGCCTCCCGCTTCGGCCAGGCCGATAATTTCCTCAAGCCAGGTGGTTCCGGCGGTTTTAAGATGGAGCCCGGCGCCGTGCTTTTTAAGAAGACGGCCGATTTCCGGGTAAATGGCAAACTTGTCCGACCCCGAGTGAACGCTGAGCTTCAAATTCTCAGGCAGTCCGAAGGCTTCAGAGGCGTGGCGCAGCACCATGAGATCGGCTTCGAACTCGGCGGCAAAGAGCTTCGGGTCGCCGACATATTCCACACCCTTGTTGAACCGTCCGGAAAATCGGGGGGCGATGGTCTGGGCCGGGATGCCCTCGTCGGCGATGGCCGCGAGAATCAGCAGCAGTTCCCCGGGTCCCTGGGGGGTATCGGTCTCGTCCATGGACACTTCGGCTATAAAGTTCCCCTCGCCTTTGGACTTAAGTATGTGGCGGTAGATCTTTCCCGCATCCTTAACTGCCGGTAGATAGTTCCGGGCAATGGCCTTCGCCCTGTCGGAATCTATAACCAGGGGCTCCGAAAGCCCGTTTATACTCAGGGGGCTTCCCATAAGGGCGGCATGTTTTTTCAGAAATATTTCAATATCCGTCTCATTCACAGATCCGCCGATACCGTCGGCCACATCAAGAGTGAAAAAGTCGGATGAGTCAATATAGCGGTCCACTGTGCCCAGGTTGATATGGTCGGCATCCACATGCCATTCCCCCGTCCAGCCG
>Ga0164315_10004686_pt1 | contig 10621 bp, 8 predicted proteins | sample GuaBasSedimGuay6_FD_113737 | JGI IMG/M metagenome (GOLD analysis project Ga0164315, IMG submission 113737) | Subseafloor sediment microbial communities from Guaymas Basin, Gulf of California, Mexico - Guay6, Core 4569-2, 0-3 cm | ecosystem: Environmental > Aquatic > Marine > Hydrothermal vents >...
AGTTGGTACTGGCAAATTCCTCCGATTCTTTGTCAGCGGCGTCTAATATGGCCGGTGGTTTGTACTACACCAAAGAGGCACCAGGGCGCTGGGCTAAAAAGGTCGGCGGCCATTTACCCAATATTGAAGTGCTGAAAAGTGATAGTGGTGCCGTCGTTAAAGTGGTCACCGCCCACGGCATGGATCCCTATGCCCACTACATTGTTAAGCATATCGTTTTAGACAGTGACTTTAATTTTATCGCCGAACATATGTTTGACCCGACAAAAGATAAAGCGCCGATCTCAGAAATATCTGTGGGTAATTATCGCGGTGTGATTAATGTATTAAGTGTCTGTAATAAGCACGACACCTGGTTGAATACGGCTGAGGTATAAAATAAAGAAGTTAAGCTTAATTCTAGATTCTTTGTAATGCGATTTTACCTTGCCAGTTTATTTGCGTGTCGTATGGCCCTTGCTAACTTCATCAACTAAAAATAACAGTAATAAGGACTTTTATGTCTAAGCGACCGGCATTACCCGAAGTCACTCGGGTTTATCAAAACCATCACATTGATAGCACTCGCTGGCAAGTGTTTAAACCGCGTCCCGATGATATTGTTGTTGCTACGACTCAAAAGTCGGGAACGACATGGACCCAGCAAATTATTTCCTTACTCCTCTTTCAGGATGGTAAGCCACCCGCACCCTTTCATGATCTGTCTGTTTTTGTCGATATGCGTATGACCCCACTTGACGAGCTTGAACAAGATCTTGAATCGCAAACCCATCGACGCTTTCTTAAAACACATACGGCACTTGATGGTTTTCCCTTCCATCCTGAGGTTAAACACGTTTTTGTAACACGCGATGGGCGTGATTTATTTATGTCGCTATGGAATCATTATTCAAATTATTCTCAGGGCTTTCTCCAGATGTTGGAAGATATGCCAGACCGAGTTGGCGAGCCCTTCCCGCCAGCAGGGGATGATATTCATGAATTCTGGCGCGACTGGATTGGTCGTGGCTGGTTCGATTGGGAAAGTGATGGCTATCCCTTCTGGTCTCAGCTACATGTGATAAAAACCTGGTGGGAATACCGCCATTTGCCCAATGTATTATTGGTTAATTATGCCGATATGCTTGCCGACCTGTCGGGTCAAATTAAGCGCATCGCTGACTATCTGGATATAGCAATAACACCGGAATATCTGGCAGAGGTCACCGAGCTATGCACCTTCGCGTCGATGAAAAAACGTGCCGACGAAGTGATACCCATGGCCGATATGTTGTTCGACGGTGGTGCTCAGACATTTATAAATAAGGGTTCAAACGGGCGTTGGCGCGATGTGCTGACTGCTGACGAGCTGTCGACTTATGATGAGCATATAGCAGAAACCCTAACACCCGAGTGCGCATATTGGCTAGAGAACGGCGGGTCTTATTAAGGCGAGGCCTTCGATTAAACAAAGAGGATTATACAGTGACTTATTTCCCGTTAACAAAAGAGCAGCGGGCATTAAAAGAACTCGCTGCACAATTAGCGACAGCAGAGTTGGCCCCTCGTGCGGCTGAAACGGATAAATCAGGGGTCTTTCCCCGTGCCTCTCTGGATGGTTTAAAAGGGAGTGGTTTATGGGGCCTGCGTGTATCCAAAGAACACGGCGGGCTCGGTGCTGATTTATTATCAACTTGTCTGGTTGTAGAGGAGCTCGCGAAGAAGTGTGCTTCAACGGCTATGTGCTACAAAATGCATGTTGAAGCAGCTGAGCTTATCAGCAGAATGCCCAGCGATTATCAGGTTGAACAGTTTGTTAAAAAAATCGCGACGGGTGAAATTCTCTGCACTGTTGCCGGTGGTGAAACCTCGGGCAAGGGTGACAACTGGGTACCGGGCATGGTCTTGTCCTCTGTCGAAAAAGGGGACGAAGGTTACATCGTTGATCACTTGCGAAAATCTTATGTCACATCGGCCGGTCAGGCGTCCCACTATTTTATGCTTTGCCGGGTTGGTGCTGAAACGAAAGGCCATAAGCTCTCTGCATTATTTATTGAAGCCGACAAAATTGAATGGGAAACCCTGGAGGACTGGAACGGTCTGGGGATGCGCGGTAATAACAGCATGCCTATTCGCTTTAACGGCATTGTTCCTGAGCAAAACCGTATTGGTGATGAGGGTGGCGCGCTGAAATACCTGGGTGCTGTGATGATGCCGGTGGTCGCCTTGACCTATGGCGCGGCGTACTTAGGCGTGGCGTCCGGGGCTTATGAATTAGCCATGGTAGAGGCAGCGAAGGTTCACCCCAGTGGTGCTAAGCGTCTGGATAACCCGATTAACCAGCGCCGCATGGCTGAATTGAGTGCGAAAATAGAAGCGGCGCGCGCACTCTTGCACGTTGCAGCGGCAGCAGGTGATGCCGGGCAGGTGGCAGCCCCCTTGCCTTATTTACAGGCTAAAGTGAGTTGTTCGGAGGTCGCTGTGTTGGTAACTCAGGAATTAATGACTATGTTTGGCGGCACCGCCTTTGCGGGCCGTTTGCCTTTTGAACGTTATTTTCGCGATGCACGAGCAGGCATGATTATGGGCCTGGCAAACGACGACGCCTACCAAACTATTTACAGTATGTTGTTTCCTGAAAAGAAAAAATAAGGCATGTGCTGGAGTCAGTCAGTTGGTTGAAGAGTCTCAAGGTGTTTTCCCCGGAGATACCTTATAGGTAAATAACTCCGCCTGGCTTGCTACACGGGTGGGTTTATAAATGGGTACAGTGCAGCGCTGGTCATTGCAAATATACATAGCAGGTGCAGATCTTTGGGGATATCTGCCAGTGGACTCGCTATGGACTAACTTACGGGGTTCAAAGAGACGTCGACCAGCCTGCAGTAACTTTTGTGTTCGATCGTCTTTGGCATCACCCACCACAGAAAACTCAACATACTCCGCTGTAATGATTTCCAGAGTCATTGCCAGACTACCGGTGATTCTTCCTTCACGGCAGACAGCAGTGGGCGATGCCGAGGCGCGTATCGCTCGCTCTGCCGCTATTTTATAACGCCCGTTTTTTTCTAATACGCCGAGCAGATATAAAAAATGTGCGGCTGTTGCATTATCTTCAAGAGGCTTGCGTCGTCCCGGTGTTCCGTCATCGGGAGCACCGTAAAAACCGCCAAGCTTTTCGTCTTCAAGGTTTGGTAAGAGAGCATTTGCTACTTTGATAGCGATCTGGCGCCAATAGATGTTGTCTGTTGCACGATAAAGGCTTAATAAAGCTAAGCCAAAATGCGCCTGTGTGCGTAGGTAGGGTAGTTGTTGATTCGTGAGCACATGCACACGTTTGTCAGTCGACAGCTCGGTGCTCGGCATAAACTGGATAATCCACCCCGTTTTTGTTTGGCGTTTGTCGATTAAATGTTTTGCCGCTCTTTTTGCTGTATCAAGATAGCTTTGTTTACCTGTGGCTTCAAATGCCATGACATAACCAAGAATTATCCGCGCATTCACATCGCTATAAATAGCGTGATCAATAGTCGGCATACCGTAACTGCGTCGTTCTTTATCACCTAAGACGTAGTAGTCATCCATGCTCATACCGTCTGGCAAACCGCTCAGTCGGTCTTGTTGATTGGCGAAAAATGTCCCCTGTTTCGAGCGCATGAAGCTTGTTAAGTACTTATCAATATTATCGATGGCTGCGCGATATTTAGGGTCGGCCAATAGCTGGTACCCTTCGGCATAAGCCTGCAGAGCAGCGGCCTGACTTTCCAGACGTTTCTCCGGCACCGTATTGTCCCAACTGCCAAAGGAGGCATAAAACATACCGCCCCAGCTTGGGTCCAATTGCTGAAGAAGTCCGTCGAGAGTTTTTGTCGCCAGCAGACGGGCATTGTTATCGCCGTAGAGGTGGCTGCGTAGCAGTAAATGGCGCAGTGCTTCGGCGCTTTCAAACACACCGCTCTTTTTAGCGTTGAAAACATCGTCTTGTAATGTTCGAATTCGCTTGCGGAGATCGGTAAAGGCTGCAGTTTCTGCTTGTTGCGGTGCGCCGTAGGGGGCAAGTTTGTCGGGGCTTAATGTACCGGAGGCGTGGTCATTAATTACTTTGCGAAGTATCTCCATATAAGGCGCTGGGCGACGACTTCCCGCAAAAGCTAATACCTGAACGGCATCAGGACGCATAATTGCATTGGCGGGCCAGGCCCAGTCTGAATACCGTTCGCCAATATCCGGCCGCGCTTCACTGTCAACCTGAATGGCGACAAAATTGGCATTTACTAATTCAATAACTGCTGGATCACTGAACGTATTTTCTTCCATAAAACGGCAGGCAGTACAGCCTTCATGCCCGACATTAATGAGGATTAATCGGTTTGTTCCCTTGGCTTGAGAGAAGGTACTAGCAGACCAATCTTGCCATAGTATTTCTTCGCTCGCCCAGGTATTGGATAGCGCAAAGCTTAATAATATTAGAATTGTATTTTTTATCATGAGAACATCTGCCAGCAATAAATTGGCTGAGTCATTGTGTTATTCATTGGAACTATGACCGGAGTCGAAGCAGAAAATTCCCGCTGCTCAATATCGCTGCAAGTGCGATTAAGTGAATGTGATAATTTGGAATAACACAAGGTGTCTTATTTTATGGCAGAACGATTCAATATTGCTTTGTCATAGCTTGGTTTTTGATCGTCGCTTAGACTTTTTCGCATCTCGACAAGGTGGGCATAGCGCAGGCGCATAATCTCTGTTTTAGCAGCCATTAGTTCGTCAATTTTAGCGTTGATATCTGCAAGGTTGATATTTTCACGAATGGTCATCTCGTTGAGTTCTTTTAATGCTTGTGTTTCTTTTCTTTTTGCAGAAGCTTGATCAGCGTGTAGTTTGTGGTGCATCTGATCAATTGTATTTTTTTGAGATAAGTCTGGCTCACTTATCTGGGCAGCGTTGACAGGGGCATTAAAAACCATCGCTAGAGTAATAAACGCCGTCCAGTATTTTATGGTAGTGCAAAAGTTTTTCGTTAAACTGTTCATATTATTATCTCGGTTGAAGGCTTGTGAAAATAGAGTATAGCGGCATGTCGATAATTTTATAAAAGTATAGACACCGTTAATATACTACCGTGATAACCTAGGAAACCATTTCAAGTAAGAATCCACCAATGGGAAAACTTTATGTCTGAACTCATATCGTCGGATATTCAACAGTTTGATGGCGCGCAAATTGTCGATGACCTGAATCGCCTCTTGCGCTTGCGTACCACTGTCATTGGCATGAAGCTTTTCGATTCCAAAGAAGAAATGGAGGCGGTGCCGCGTATTCGTCGCCCCAATGATATCCACACCACAGATCAAATTGTGGGGCAGGCTGCGCGTAATGGCTGGACGGTGGGCATTACCGCCGATGACCTTGTTGGTGAGCAGTGCCGCGCTGTGCTTGGCTTGCATCCGCAAAATGAAGAGTGGCTTGAAGGCCAGCCCATGGTTGGTGTGTGGTATGAAACAATGGAAGACACGTTGGCGCATCAGCAAGCAATGGATGTTGTACCCTTTGGGCAGTATGAAGCAATGGCCGTAAGCCCTCTTGCCAGCGGCCGACTAAACCCGCCAGATATTTGCCTGATTTATGCGACGCCAGCGCAAATGATTATTTTCATTAATGGCTTGCAGTGGTCGGGATATAAAAAGCTAGACTGGTCATGTGTTGGTGAGTCGGCCTGCGCCGATTCTTGGGGTCGTGCTCTGAGTACTGGAGAACCTAGTCTATCCTTGCCCTGCTTTGCCGAGCGTCGCTACGGTGGAGTGATGGAGGACGAGTTGCTAATGGCTATTCCGCCGTCTTATTTGCCAAAAGTTATTCAGGGGCTAGAAGCTTTGTCCCGTAATGGTCTGCGCTACCCGATACCTCAGTACGGTGTGAATAATGATGTGCGGGCGGGGATGGGTGTGAGCTATGCAGATAAGCCAGCCTGAAATAGTTTTTTATTCTAGAGTGCATGCCTTTAATCGGGGTTCTTTCTTACTTATCCAGGCGTGAATACCCATGCCGCACCTCTTATATCCAGTTGGTTAATAATATCCTGGATAAAGTGGCGCACTTAATTTTTGAATGCGGGAGGTATAACAAACAGGGCTGCCCAAGCCTCGGGCGGCACTCGGGTAGCTCTGTTTTTGCTTAGTCTTCCAGTCTTATTGTCTGCCCTCAAAGGTTGCTACTAGCTCTTGCCTCGCACTCATCATATTTTGTAGGGCGGGTAGTACTTCCTCCCAGTTGCGTGTTTTTAGTCCACAGTCAGGGTTAATCCACAGTCGTTCGGCGGGAATACGTAGCTCGGCTTTTTGCATTAGCTCAACAATAGATTCCACTGTGGGTATATTGGGTGAGTGAATATCGTATACCCCGGGGCCAATTTGGTTGGGGTAGTGGAACTCATCAAATACGTCAAGCAGGCTCATATCCGAGCGCGAAGTTTCTATGGTAATCACGTCGGCATCCATTTCTGCGATGGCAGCAATAATGTCATTGAACTCGGAATAACACATGTGAGTGTGAATTTGCGTGGTGTCGCTAACGCCATTGGCGGCAATGCGAAAGGCGCGAATCGCCCTGTCGAGATAGCCCTGCCATTGTGATTGGCGCAGCGGTAGACCTTCGCGCAGAGCAGCTTCATCAATTTGAATAATATCGATACCGGCGTTTTCAAGGTCGAGTACTTCTTCACGTATGGCCAGCGCTAGTTGCAGGCAGGTTTGCGCGCGGCTTTGGTCGTCACGAACAAAGGACCAGTTCAAAATAGTGACCGGGCCGGTAAGCATGCCTTTTATAGGTTTTTCGGTGAGTGACTGCGCGTAACGAGCCCATTCAACGGTCATTGCTTTGGGGCGTGAAATATCGCCGTAAATGATCGGCGGCTTTACACAGCGTGAGCCGTAGGACTGTACCCAGCCGAATTGACTCGAGGTATAACCGTCGAGTTGTTCGCCAAAGTATTCGACCATGTCGTTGCGCTCGGGCTCGCCGTGTACCAGCACATCAAGGCCCAGTGCCTCTTGTTCGCGCACGCAGTGGGCAACTTCTTCTTCCATTGCTCGTTGGTATTTTTCTGCGGATAACTTACCCAGGCGGAAGTCCCGGCGGCTTTGGCGTATGCCCGCCGTTTGTGGGAAGGAGCCAATAGTCGTGCTGGGATAGAGGGGGAGATTAAGCTTTTTACTTTGTTCGACCTCGCGCTGGGCATAGGGTGACTGGCGTTTAGCCATGGTGTCGTTGACTCTGCTTAGTGCGTTTTGCACCCGGGGTTTGTGTACGCGTGCCGAGTTTTTTCGGCTGTCGATGAGTGCCTGATTTTCTGAGAGAAGGGTCGTGACAGAGTCTCTACCACCATTTAGGGCACTGGCGAGTGTGCTGAGTTCGTCGAGTTTTTGAACCGCGAAGCTGAGCCAGGACTTCACATCCCCATCCAGCTTTTCTTCACTGTTGAGGTCAACGGGTACGTGCAGTAGTGAGCAGGACGGCGCCAACCACAGCCGCTCACCAAGACGTTGATGAATAGGTTCGAGCCAGTCGAGGGTGGTATTAAGGTCATTTATCCAGATATTGCGACCATTAATAATGCCCAGTGAAAGCACTTTGTCGTCACCCAGCAGTGCAATGGCCTGTTTGATTTCAACTTTGGCGTTGATGGTATCGAGGTGCAGGCCGTCAACGGGCAGTTGGCACGCAAGCGTTAGGTTGTCTTGCAATTGGCCGAAGTAAGTGGCCACTAACACTTTGAAAGATCGCCCCTGCAGTTGCTGGTAAGCTTTTATTGCTGCTTCTTGCCACTCGGCCTCGAGTTCGGTGACAAGGGCCGGCTCATCAATTTGTAGCCACGTAATGCCGGTTTTATCCAGTGCAGCGAGCAGGGTTTTATAGGCTGCGATGATGGCTGGCAGTAAATCTAGCTTATTGCTGCCATCTTTACTTTTGCCCAGGCGAAGATAGGTGAGCGGGCCAATAATCACTGGCTTGATTAGCAAGCCCTGTGCCTGAGCTTCTTCGATTTGTTGAATCAACGCGTCGGCATTGGCTGTGAACGTGGTATTGGCGTCGAACTCCGGCACGATGTAATGGTAGTTAGTATCAAACCACTTGGTCATTTCCCCGGCGCTGACACAGCAGCTGGCTTGTTCCTTGGCCGAGCGACCCCGTGCAACACGGAAGTAATTGTCCTGGGAATCACCGGGCAGATCGCGCACGCGGGCAGGAATATGGCCGAGCATAAAACTGGTGTCCAGCACCTGATCGTAGAGGGAAAAATCCCCAACAGGTACATAGTCGAGTGCACTCTGCTGCTTCCAGTGAACCTTGCGCAGCTCCGCAGCTGTTTCAAGTAGTTCTGTTTGCGAGGACTTACCCTGCCAGTAGCTTTCGAGGGCAATTTTTAATTCACGTTTTTTACCAATGCGGGGGAAGCCAAGATTGTGTGTCGTCACCATGACGCTATGTGCTCCTATTTATTGTTTGCGGGTTAAGAAACGCAGCATTGTATTGATGGTGACCAGTGAGTAATAATGATGAATTATTGCGTAACTATGAGCTTTTCTCATAAATTATAGGGCGTTATAGATGATCGAGAACAGCCACCTCAGAATTATTTCTGCTCTGCAGCAAAATGGAACTTTGACCGAGGCCGCCAACACACTCTGTTTGAGCCAGTCGGCCCTGTCCCACCAAATCCGCAGTCTTGAGAAAAAACTGGATGTTTGCCTGTGGCAGAGAGATGGCCGTTACTTACGCCTTACCCACGCAGGGCAGTTGTTGCTACAAGTAGCAGAGCAAGTATTGCCGGTGATTGCTCAGGCCGAGCAGAATTTAAAAGCCTATGGCGAGGGCCGTCAGGGCATATTACGCATCGGGGTTGAGTGTTATCCCTGTTACGAATGGTTGACCGGGGTCACCGGTGAATTTATGCGCCAGATGCCGGAAGTGGATATCGACATCGTCAGCAAGTTTCAGTTTTCCGGACTAGAGGGTTTGCTCAACCACCATATTGATATTCTCGTTACCCCCGATTTGATCAAGCAACAGGGCAGTTATTACGAAGTGCTCGCCGATTATGAGTTAGTGTTGGTGCTGGCAGCGGATCATCCGCTGGCGGGAGTAAAACAAATAAGCCCCGAACAACTCGCCGCCGAAACGCTGCTGACCTTTCCCGTACCCTTAGAAAGACTCGATATTTATAACCATTTTTTAAGCCCTGTTCATGTTAAGCCCGCCGCACATAAAGTTGTTGAATCGCTGGAGTTGATGCTGCAAATGACGGAGCTGCAGCGCGGCGTTTGTGTTTTACCTCGGTGGTTGGCAGAGAGCAGGTGTAAAGGAGGGAAGTTGGAAATTCTTAGGCTCGGTAAAAAAGGTATGCAGAGAAAGCTGTATATCGCCATGCGCGAGAGTGATAAAGAAATAGCCTATATTCGGCGCTTTATTGAGGTGGGTAGAGAAAGGGCAGATCAATCTTTTCAAATGCAGAATGAGGCTGAATAGCGGCTAGTGCAGGACTTACCCAGGTACAAAAGTATTATAAATACCGCCGTACTTGAGTGCTTATTGAAAGGAGTTTATCCCTCCAGTGCAAAACCAGCTGTCAAACCGCCATCGGCAACAAACTCAGAACCCGTGGAGTAAGAGCTGTCGTCGGAGGCCAGATAAACGGCGAGGTTTGCCATTTCTTCGGGCTGGCCAATGCGGCCAACAGGGGCCTTGGAAAACAGTGCATCGGCACTTTCGCCATCGAGACCTGCATCGGTGAGCATGCGAGTCATAATACCGCCGGGGTGGATGGAGTTAACGCGGATACCATCGGGGCCTAGCTCCATGGCCGCAACCTTGGTCATGCCGCGCACGGCGAATTTACTGGCGCAGTAAGCGACGCCACCGACAGCACCACCGAGGCCGGCGATGGATGAGATGTTAATAATCGAGCCGCCACCGGCGTCTTTCATGGCACCAGCAACACATTTCATGCCGAGGAAAACACCGACCTGGTTGATGCTGATGGTCTTCATGTATTTATCGACAGTCATATCTTTGAGCATGTCCATTTCGGCGATACCGGCGTTATTGATCAATACGTTGAGCTTGCCAAATTTGGCAACAGTGGCGGCAACGGCGGCCTGCCAGTCACTCTCACTGGTAACGTCGAGATGAATGTAGGCGGCTGAATCGCCGATGTCGGCGGCGGTTTTTTTGCCCTCGTCATCGAGTACATCGCAGATCATGACTTTGGCGCCGCGCTCAACAAAAATACGCGCTTCGGCAGCGCCCTGACCACGGGCGGCACCACTAATGAGTGCGACTTTTCCTTCGAGATTTTTCATAGATACCTTCTCTTTATAGTTATTAATCTTGGTAGTGTGTAAGTTTTGCCATGGCAGTGTAGCGTTTATTACCTGAGGGTCGTGCACTATTCGCGACCATTTACAATGTCACATAAGGCTTGTTGGCTTGACCTCTTCTGGCCTTTTGGATGGATCGGTACGGTAAAGACGTTTATGATTCCGCGCTGTATTTTGCTTTTCTACTTACCTCCTAATTACGGTGAATATTTTATTATGGAATCCTGGCTGGCCTACGTTCTTCCCCCCCTTATTGGCGCATTGAT
>Ga0164315_10004687_pt1 | contig 10621 bp, 8 predicted proteins | sample GuaBasSedimGuay6_FD_113737 | JGI IMG/M metagenome (GOLD analysis project Ga0164315, IMG submission 113737) | Subseafloor sediment microbial communities from Guaymas Basin, Gulf of California, Mexico - Guay6, Core 4569-2, 0-3 cm | ecosystem: Environmental > Aquatic > Marine > Hydrothermal vents >...
AAAATTGCACGGCTCAGGATATTTGCAGACAAACAAGGGGTAATGAATCTTTCAGTAGTTGACATAAATGGCGACATCCTTGTAGTTAGTCAGTTTACACTACATGCTGGCACAAAAAAAGGCAACAGGCCATCTTTTATAAAAGCGGCCAAACCAGAAATTGCAATCCCTCTATATGAAAAGTTTATAAAGAAAATAGGGGAAGAAACAGGAAAACCAGTCAAAACCGGGGAATTCGGGGCTATGATGCAAGTTGAATTGATAAATGACGGGCCTGTTACCATTATTATCGATACTAAAAACAAGGAATAAAAAAATCCCGATTGCGAAAACTTCACAACCGGGATCAAAAACAAGAGGTTATCAATTTACTTTTTATCTTTATCTGAAGTTTCTTTTGTCTCTTTTTTTGCAGGGGTACCTTTATCATCACAAGCTTTCTTTGAAGAAAGGCTCTTATGTGAGCAACAAGATTTGCTTGATTTTGTGGTACAATCCTTTTTTACTTCACTTTTTTTCTCTTTCTTTGGAGGATCATCATAAACTACTTTATCAGTAGGTGCTTGAGCAGCAATTGCACTTTCAACAGTAAAACTTCCAACAGCTAAAAATGCTACAATCCCGATGGCATAAACTAATTTTTTCATAACTTTATAATTTTAATTTTGGCAAAATGCCGTTTTAACTTTATTTAATTTATCGCACAAAGATAAACACCTGCACAAAACAAAACTGTTAACGACTTGTTAAAACTGTTAATTATTTGTTAATTAATTACAAAAACAAAACAGGAAACCGTATTTTTGAATTTATGAAGCGAAAAGCAATTGTCCTCATTATTATTTTAACTTCCGTTTCTTTACTTGCGGCAATAGTAACCCAGTTACTGTGGGTTCATAACGTTTGGGAACTAAAAGACAACCAGTTTAACAACAGTGTGAAAATAGCCATGAAAAGTGTTGTAAACCAACTACTGACCACTGAAAAATATTTTCCTTCCGATGAGGATACATTTGACCCGGAATTTTATACTGACCACATAGAAATATTATCAGTAATAAACCCAAACACACTCGATTCACTTTTACAAGAGGAATTAGGTTGTATGAAACTGAATGAGGATTACGTTTACGGGGTATTCAGAAAAACAGACACTGTTTTTGTAATGGGCCCATACCATGGGTTTGAAGACCAACTTTCACATTCACAAAATTGGGTTTCGTTAACTTGCTTGTGCGACTCAGAGAGTTATTTGCTAACTACATATTTTGAAGACCAACAAAGTTTGATATTTAGCAGAATGGCCATCCTCCCTGTCATGTCGGGTATATTCCTACTGGTTCTGATTTTTAGTTTCTTTTTCACCATAAATTCAATGCTAAGGCAAAAAAAGGTTTCTGAGCTAAAAACCGATTTTGTAAACAACATGACCCATGAATTTAAAACGCCTATAGCCACTATTTCAGTTTCAAGTGAAATATTGTTGAAAACCATAGTGGCGGAGACACCAGAAAAGGTTAAAAAATATGCAAGGATTATTTTTGATGAAAACACACGCCTGAAAAACCAGGTAGAAAGGGTACTTCAAATTGCCATTATCGACAAAGAGGAATATAAATTAAATATGGAGAAACTTGATGTACACAGTATCATTGAAGATGTAACAAGGAATTTCAAAGTACACGTTGAGGAAAGGGACGGTGCCATCTCGGTAATAGCAAATGCAAAGCAAGGAAATATAATTGCCGACAAAGTACATTTTACCAATGTTTTGAACAACCTGCTCGACAATGCAAATAAATATTCGCCCGAAAAACCTGCCATAACAATAGAAACAAATAATGTAAAAGGGAAAATTGAAATTTCCATTAAAGATAATGGCATTGGCATAAAGAAGGAAAACCAAAAAGAAATCTATAAAAAATTCCATCGCCTGCAAACCGGAAACATACATAACTCAAAAGGTTTTGGCATTGGATTGTTTTATGTAAAAACCATGGTTGGACTTATGGGAGGGGATTTAAAACTCAAAAGCGAAATAAATAAAGGAAGTACATTTAGCATAGTTTTTCCGGTTTAATATTTTATTCAACAAAAAATGAAAAAACTCAAATCCACAAAACAACCCCGTACGCACGGGAAAGCATCCATTTTATTGGTAGAAGATGACCCAAATTTAAGCCTTGTTGTCCAAGATTACCTTGAAATAACCGGTTACAAGACCAAAATATGCAAAGATGGTGAAGAGGGGCTTGAACAATTTCAAAAAGAAAAATATGACTTGGTGATTTTAGATGTAATGATGCCTAAAAAAGATGGTTTCACCCTTGCAAATGATATCAGGAAAACCGATTCTGATACACCAATAATTTTCCTTACGGCAAAATCCTTAAAAGAAGACAGGATAAAAGGTTTTCAATCGGGTTGCGACGATTATGTTTCAAAACCATTTAGTACAGAAGAGCTGAGTTTGAGGATAGAAGCTATTTTAAGGCGCTGCCTCCCTAGAAGAAATAGGGAAAAACCTATATCACAACAATTCAAAATCGGTGAATTTAGTTTCGATTGCAAAAATATGATCCTCACAAATGGCAATCAGGAAAAAAACCTTACCAAAAAAGAATCTTCATTGTTGAAGCTTTTATGCGAACACGAAAACAAACTGCTGACCCGTGAAAAAGCACTTAAAGTAGTATGGGGAAACGATGATTATTTTATTGGCCGTAGTATGGATGTTTTTATCACAAAACTCAGAAAACACCTGAAAGATGATCCTTCCATTTCCATTACCAACGTTCATGGCTCCGGTTTTAAATTGGAAATCAAGGAATAATGCATCAACTCCTAAATACCTATTGGTATTTTCGCACTCTTTTTCCTTTCTAATTCATTCAAAATTAAAACCGTAACTATTGCTACGCTTTAAATTTTGAACTTCTTATAAAGAAAAAATAGAGGCGGAAATAAACACAGCTATTTACAAATTGATGCACTAAAAAAACATTGTAGCCCCCAGACTGGGCATTATTGGAAGTTGGTATATTATTTCACCTGTTATGCGGTCTTTGTAAAAAACATTTTTCCGGTTATAAACATTTGTCACCCCTGCATTAGCTTCAAGCCGTGTATTCTTGTTAAACACAAATATTTTTTTCATCCCGAAATCCAAACGGTGATAGGTAGGTAAACGACCTTCGTTGAGACCTGCGTAAATAATTCCCAAATCCTCATTTTCAGTGGTGTAATCAGTATAAATACCTCCTGCAAAAGTAATTTCGGGCACATATCCCTGGGTTTCGGTGAAAGGGAAGCCTGTACCAAAATTCCATCTGGCATTTAACTCCCAGTCGCGTTTGGCACCAAAAACATAGTTTATTACAATATTTATATTATGCCTGCGATCGTAATGTGGGTTATATGTTTGTAGTTGCCCATCGATATCCTCATATCTCCTTAAAACATAACCAAGAGAATAAACTGTCCATATATAAAGGCCATTCTTTTCATATTTAAGGGTGAAGTCAACACCTGTGGCATAACCATTTTCAATAATAAAATCCTTGGTAACAATATCCGGCATTTCAGGGTATTCAGATTCCTCAAATAATTTCTGACGGTTAATATTTGTCAATTGTGAAAAGTTCTTATAATATCCCTCAATATTGGTAGTAAGCACTGAAGATAAATCGTACTCAAAACCAAGTATCACATGTTCTGATTTTTGTAAATTATGGGTAACTTCCTCCCCATTAAATTCTTCTGGAAGATTGTCAGGCCCTGATAAAAAGCCATTGAATAAATTAACAATGTCCCTATCGCTATGAGCACCAATAAGGTTTTGTGAATATAAACCACCTGCAAATTTAACCCTAAACCTATCTGTCGCATTGTATTTAAGGGCAAGTCTGGGTTCTGGCGACACATCTGAGAGCGAAGCATACCACTGTATCCTAAAACCCGGTTCGATAAGCCATTTCCCAACGGTTTTCTTATATTTCACATATGCAGATAATTCAGTGGTATTTTGAGCTTGTGAAATTTCTACACCAACAGAATTCGAAAAAATATAATCTGTTTTAAAGCCCAATAATTCAATCCCATATTTCAGCTCATCTTTACCGATAAAATAAGAAAAGTCGAAACCGGCATTGAATCCGTTTATCAAACTTTCACGAGGTGCCTGTAAAGCATCTTCAAGGGCTATTTTGTAACTCGAATAGGAAAAATGCCCTTCGATAAGCACCGGTGAGCCAGATGGTATAATAAGGAAATTAGACCCTCCCCCAAAAGATTCCCAATGATAATCGGAAATGGCACGATAATTATTCACCCTGTCGGTAAAGTTATATCCAAAAAAGTTCACCTTGTTGCCGTTGCCGCCCATTAGCGAAACTTTCCCATATAAATCCATATAATTGAACGGGAGGCCATCTTCATTAATATAATCATAAAAAATCTGTGAACTTTGCTCGAGATAGGAATTTTTGGCTGAAAAGATAAAAGAAGAACTCCCTTTCCCCCCCTCTTTCATTTTTTTAATAGGTCCTTCTATCATAATATTGGCCCCAAAAGTACTGGCCCCAATATTTCCCGAAATCCTCGATTTATTACCGTCACGTGTGGTTATATCCATTATTGAAGATACCCTGCCCCCATACTCGGCCCCAAAGCCCCCTGTGTAAACATCGGCATTCCTTAATATCTCAGTATCAAATACCGAAAAAAGACCAATGGAATGAAAGGGGTTATAAATAATCATACCATCCAACAGTACTTTATTTTGAATGGGCGATCCACCCCTAATATACAATTGCCCGCCTTGGTCACCTGTAAAAACCACTCCCGGCAATACTTGTAAATATTGGGCAAGGTCGGGCGTACCACCAATAGTAGGAAGTCTTTTTATCTGCTTTGGTGTAATTTTTACGACCGAGGTATTGGTTTTTGTCTTGGCTTCCTCCCTATCACCGGTTATCTGGACCTGGCCTAACATATACGAACCTTTATTAAGATATAACTTCTTTGATAAAATCTCATCCGATCTCAGGCTTATCTCTAATGACAAGGTATCAAAACCCAGATAAGTTACCATCAAAGTATATGATCCTGGAGGGATTTTTGAAACCACAAAATAACCATTTACATCTGTAGCTGCACCATAAGTGGTACCTACAAGATAAACATTGGTAAAAATAACCGGCTCCCCGGTTTCCTTCTCATAAACAAATCCCCTTACTGTTGCATTTTGCGCCAAAACAGAAGATGAGAACAAAAAAAACGAAAAAGAAAGTAATGGTATTATCAGTGAAAGTCTATATCTATTCATACTCACAGGCATTTATTAGTCAATAACAAAGAAATAAAAAAAACAAACGCAAAAAAGCATTTTTTTATTATTATTACCTTTGCACTTTCTGATAATAAATTCAACAAAAAAAATCCTATCATGAAAAAGACCTACTTACTAATTCACATTTTTATTCTACACTCGTTTCTCATTTCGGCACAGGACACCTTTTCGATAGTTGCAATTGATTCCATAACAGGTGAAGTAGGGAGTGCAGGTGCTTCATGCGTTGATCTTTTCAATTGGCCCGGGTTTTCTGACCATTTTCTGGGGGAGCTTTTCCCTGGTACTGGGGCTATCAATACTCAGGCATATTACAACGAAACAAACCAGGCCAATGCCAGGAACAGGATGAACCTGGGGGACACACCATCGGAAATTATCACATGGTTAATAGAAAATGATGTTAGTTCCCAGCCGCAGCTTCGGCAATATGGAATTGTTGCATTTGCAAATGGGTCGCCAGAATCTGCTGCACATACGGGTACACAAACCGATGATTACAAGAACCACGTATTAGGGCCCAATTATTCCATGCAAGGCAATATTTTATTGGGACAGGTAGTTTTGGACTCAATGGAATCAAGGTTTTTAAATGCAGAGGGCAACCTTGCATGTAAGTTGATGGCAGCACTGCAAGGGGCAAAAATGGTTGGGGCCGACTCACGCTGTGCCGATAATGGGACTTCTTCGCTATTTGCTTTTGTAAAAGTGGCACAACCATCAGATGTTTTTGGTTCACCTTCATTTATACTGTCGGTAAGGACCCACGACAATTCAGGGATTGAGCCAATTGATTCCTTGCAAGTGCTATTTGATGAGGTGGTAGATTGTTCCGGCCCTGCAACTGCAACACAAAGTATCATTGAGGATGTTTTAAAAATTTACCCAAACCCTTGCACCCAATTTGTTAAAATAGATATCCAAAATAAAGATTATGCTTTCAGGAAAGTCCTTGTCCGAAACATGTTTGGGCAAATAATATTTAAATGTGCATATATTGATGGGCTTTCTATTGACATGCGGCCATACAAAGCAGGCATCTACTTATTCAGCATTCAGGGCAATGAAAAAACCATTAACAGAAGGGTTCTAAAATTAAGTAATTAATCAAGCATATGAAAAAGCATATTTTCATACTGATATTCCTGGGTGTATCAATTTGTTTAAATGCCCAGGTAAACGCCGGGGAAGATATTACAGTAAGCGAAGGCCTTCCTGTTGGACTCCATGGGACCTATTCCGGTTATTTTGGCAAAGGTATCATGGCCCAGGACGATTATTTTGTGGGACCTTTCGATATCGGGTTCGACTTCACCTTTTATGAAAATACCTTCGATAAATTTGCAGTAGGGCCTAATGGCATACTGAGTTTTGATGTGCCCGACATATTAGGTTTCAGCTATTGGGATCCCATTAGTATCCCGACAAATATTTTTCGTAATTCAATATTAGGCCCTTATCAGGATTTATTTTCGCGCCCTACAAACAAACATAGCAATTATATTTATTATAAATCGGTTGGCATAGCCCCAAACCGTAAACTTATCCTGGGTTGGTGCGAAGCCCCCATGTTCAGTTGTTCAGGCCTGGCATCCACTTTTCAGATAGTATTAAACGAGAATGGTGTTATCCAAAACCACTTAATTGAAAAACCAGTTTGCGAAGCAAATCTTGGAAACAGGGCCACACAGGGTGTAAACAGGGATGACGATACGGGCATACCGGTTCCGGGCAGAAACAACACCTCATGGACTACTTCTCGTGAAAGCTGGGAATTTACACCTTTGGGCAACGACGATTATGAAATACAACAAATAGATTTTGATCCGGAAATTATTGTACCCCAACACAAGCTTTCGTGGGCATGGTACAAAAACAGTTACCCTGATGGGGAAGTAATCAGCACTAGCAGTTCATTGGTTGTATATCCCACAGAAACCACTAAATATATAGTGGAAATATCTTTATGTGGAGGCCTAAAATATACTGATGAGGTTGAGATTAAAACAATACCAGTTGCCAATGCCTTTAACCCTGATAGCCAAGTTGAAATTAACCGGGCATTTGCAATTTTTGCCAATCCACAGGAAAACCTAAGCCTTTACAGCCTCTCAGTTTATGACCGATGGGGAAAGGAGGTTTTTACAACAAATGACATATTAAAAGGCTGGGATGGGACGGATAATGGAAAACCATGCAATGCCGGGGTTTATGTTTGGATAATACGGTACGATGGAGAAAACGGATTAGTGAGCAATAAAGGGACGGTTACTTTGGTGAGGTAGGGTTGGATGTCAGATGAAGGGTGTCGGGTGTCGGGTGTCAGGTGGCCGATATTTAAACGCCAGAATATCTATTTATTAGACTGAACAACTGCGTACGTAAGGGGGGCATCGGTCATCAAGCCCAATCCAAAAATCAAGACTTTTAAATTTGCAGTAGAACCGATAATATTTCAGGGTTTTACCATCGAATATCCGGCATCAATCAACCGATACCTATTGAACACAAAACATTATCCATTGAAACAGAACCATATCCGTTAAAACTTATGGACAAAAAAAAAGCCCCCTAATAGGAAGCTTTTCTTGAATTGATAAATATCTTTTGAAATTATTCGGTTATCCCAAGTTTTGCTTTCACCAAATCCATAATATCATCAGCAGGATCGGAATAAAGCAACAAACCTTCAGTACTGTTAAATACATAAGTGTAGCCTTTTTCTTTGGCAACTGCCTCTACAGCTATTTTTGCTTCCTCGATAAGTGGTGCGGTAAGTTCGGCTTCTTTATTTTGTAGATCGGCAGATGCTTTTTGTTGGAAAGCTTCCATCCTGCTTTGCAGGTCATTTATTTCTGCTTCTTTTGTAGCCCTGATGATGTCAGACATTGTACTGACACTTGCCTGGTACTCTTGAAACTTGCTCTCCAGTTCTCCTTGCATAACCGCATTTTGATCTTGGATTGATTTGTTATAAGCTTCAAAAATTGTTTTTACCGAATCAAGCCCTGGTAAACTCCCGTAAAGCGTGGCAAAATCGAGATGCCCTAATTTAACCTTCCCTTGTGCAAATAAATTTGGCGAAGAAAGTAAAATAGCACTGATAAATAAAAGACTAACTAATTTTTTCATTTTGTTTTTGTTATAAAATTATTAAATATTTGAGTGGCGCAAAAGTATGGAATTATATTTAATGTAGAGCTAAAAATAAATATCCTATTCATAAATTTTGTTAAGCGGTAAAATGAATTTGTAGCTTGTAAATTGCCAACAACGAACTACCTATTAATATTATTTCCTGATCGGCCCAGGCCCTCCACCTGGCCCTGAAGGTGGCCTGTTTGTTTTGTTTGATTTATTACTGTTGTCTTTTGGTGGGGTATATTCATTTCTTTTCCTTTCGTCCCTGCTTACCGTGCCCAGCTCGGCGCCAACAGCATCGAGAACATCATCACTGATATCAAACTTAGCATTTACATAAAGGATGGCAAGACTGCCCGCTTTATCAAAAACAAAGGCGTAATTTTTATCTGTGGCAATTTCTTCGATGGCATTGTAAATTTTTTCCTGGATTGGCTTCACCAATTCTTCCCTTTTTAAAAACAGGTCGCCATCTTTTCCATAACGCTGCTTCTGCAATTCCCTCACTTCGGCCTTTTTGTCAACCAACTCCTGCTCCTTTTTCTTCTTAATATCTTCGGGCATTAAAACCGCCTCTGCCTGAAAATCTTTATACATCATATCTATTTCGGCATATTTCCCTTCTATTTCTTCCTGGTATTCTTCGGACAGTTCATCTAATTGATTCTGGGCATCCTTGTATTCAGGGATATTTTCAAGAATGTATTCAGTATCAACATAAGCATATTTTTGTGCATAAAGACCAGCAGAAAACAAGAAAGAAATTACGAGGACTAAAAGTGATTTATTCATTGGATTAAATTTTATGGTTTTCATTATAATGGCTAAATAAACAATTTATGGTATCATTAAAAGTCTTTTTGCAATGATAAAAGGATGCAATGCTACAATGTGTCAATAATTAAACCTTTGATAACAAATACATAGTTTAACGTAATATTATCTTCTATATTTTCGATTATGTTTTTATTATTGCATTGAAGCCTGTTTGCCGACCAGACAGGCATTCATTCATTAAAGCATTAACTATGTTGATTGCAATTATAAGTATTGGTATCTTCTGTTAAATAAATAATTGAACCACTTTTATTTGTTAATCAATAGATGAATTAATAGAAAAATGGAACTGCCCGCGATTTGCATTGGGCAAACCAGGGACATCATCGATCCCATATCCCCAATCGAGGCCAAGGAGACCAAACATGGGCAGAAATACCCTTATGCCAAAACCTGCAGCTTTGTATAAACCAAAGGGTTGATATTCGGTAAATGTCATCCATGAATTGCCGGCCTCAAGAAAAGTAGCCGCAAATATTGTTGCATTTGGGTTTAAAGATAAAGGATACCGTAATTCCATGGTATATTTGCTATAAATAGTACCTCCCGTATTGCTGCTGTTCCAGTAATTAGGTGTAAGTGTTTCATTACCATACCCCCTCATCCCAACAATTTCGCGACCATCAAAATTATTTGATCCCGAAAGGCCATCACCCCCAAGGTAATACCTCTCGAATGGGGTTATCCCAATGGAAGAATCATAAGCACCAAGGAAGCCATATTTTGCCCTTAACATCAACACAAGGTTTTCATGAACGGCAGTAAAAAACGATGCCTTTACGACCCATTTATGAAACTCGATCCATTTATATTTTTCATCATCGGACAACATTGCGTAATCAGTTGTAGAAAAAGATGAATATGGCGGCGTTACATTTAAACCAACCGAAACAAGGGATCCATGGCGCGGATAAATAGGTGCATCAACGGAATTTCTTGAAAGGACAATATCAACGTTGAAATTATTATAGCTTCCGGTACCATCGCCAAAAGTAAAAATATTGGTATAATTTTTCAAATTGTATCTCTGAAAATTAAACCCGACATACAACTGAAAATAATCATCGGGCCAGGTCAGCCTTCTCCCCAAACCAATTGTAACCCCATCAGTGGTAAACGAATACCTGTCCACATTGTCCTTTGGAAGCCCATTGGAAAACAAGGAGTGATAATAACTCACACTTAATGAATTTGGTTTGCGCCCACCTAACCAAGGTTCGGTAAACGAAGCGCTATAACTGATATATCCGGCACCATAAGATTGCACCCTCAGGCTGAGCTTTTGCCCATCAC